>Ga0209367_1001844_pt1 | contig 27060 bp, 31 predicted proteins | sample WorMetLIZISLAND2_FD_187412 | JGI IMG/M metagenome (GOLD analysis project Ga0209367, IMG submission 187412) | Marine gutless worms symbiont microbial communities from Max Planck institute for Marine Microbiology, Germany - Olavius geniculatus... ... | reverse complement strand
AGTCATCTGGCAACACGAATCGCAGGAAATTGACCACGTTTGGGATACCCATTCAACATGAGCGAATAAGTGTTTCACCAACTATCCACAAAGCGCGCTGAAAAACTGAATTTTTCAAGGTGCCCTGTTAGAAGAGCTGAAGATACCTCCTGGCAATCGTCTGGAAAAACTATCCGGTGATAGAAAAGATATGTACAGCATTCGCATTAATGAACAGTACCGAATTTGTTTCATGTGGGGGGAGCTAGGCCCCGATAATGTAGAGATTACCGATTATCACTAGAGGCCCATCATGGTCCGCATCCCTACAAACAGACAGCCTACTCATCCTGGTGAGATGCTCCGGGAAGAATTCCTTGAGCCCATGCAGATAAGGGCACCTTGAAAAATAGGTATTTTCGCCACCCAGCCGACTCTAACCCATTGATTATTCAAGCCCCGAATTTGCGAAAACTGTATTTTTCAAGGTGCCCATAAGTCAACGTGACCTGGCAAATGCCGTTCATGTTCCCTATTACCAAGTGAATGAATTAGTCAATGCGCTACGCCTCGCGAAGTTTTTTGGAGTATCCGCCGATTTTTGGCTTAATCTGCAAGTTCGGTGGGATCTTCATAAAGCTCAGGTTCAAGAGGAAAAAGAACTTGAAGTAATCGAAAGTTTTCATCACCTGCAAAAAATAGCCTGATACCTGCGTTTAAAAACTGCCCTTATCGGCATTCGATTGTGGCCCTGTTTTGCGTGACTCAGGCCGCAACTCGGCGAACCGGCTCTGTAGGGTGGGCTGTGCCCACCAATACGACTGGACGATTGAAATTCCATGCCATTTCCCGGCGGCGGCGCGGACAAGATCGGTAACCGTTACGAGCTGCGGTGGACCGTCCGGCAATTCATCCGGCTTTTAACCGGTGAAGTCACCTGGATCCGGCTCGAACCCATCGGCGCCGAGGGTGAGGGCATCGAATTCCGCCTGGAGCGTCAAGACGGCCGGATCGAGGTCCATCAGGTCAAGCGACAGCAGGCCCGCAGGGCCTATTGGACCGTCGCGGACCTGAATCGGGTCGGTGTGCTGGAGGGAATACGCAAGCACGCCATAGAAGGTGATGCGGAGTTCGTCTTCGTCTCCACCCAGGCACTTAAGTCGCTCCCCAAACTTCAGTTTCGTGCTGAAAGCACGCCTGACCTCTCTGCATTTCAAGCCTCCCTCACCCTCGAACTAACGGGCGCTTTCGAGCGCTTCAAGAAAGAGCTCGGGGAGGCGAGCGACGAGCAGGCCTGGGAGTCCCTCCGCCATACCCGGTGGACCACGCTGGATGAACAGACGCTGACCGACATGGTCCTGGCGCTTCTCGAGGCCCAGCTGACGGGCGATCCGCGGACCGCATCCGATGCGCTCGCGACCTTTGCCTAGGACAAGATCCACCACCGCATCACCCCGCAGAAGCTCTGGAACTTCCTGGAAGGACGCGGAATCCGTCCCTCCGACGTAGCGAAGGACAAAAACCTGATCGCGCGCGTGCGTCAGTGTCGAGACGACTACCTCCAGTCCCAGGATTTTCTCGTTCCCACGCGTTGCGTGGGAACGTGGAAGCTCCGCGCCGCGGAGAGAATCAAGCCTGCGTCCACCACTTCGTATATACAGGAATCAAACCCTCCATGCCTAAATAATTCCGAGCGCTGGAATAACGCCAATGCTCCGGCTGGTCCAGATACCCGCGTTTGACCGGGTTATTATGGATCTACTCCAATTTCTCCACCAGCATTGCCTCGTTTTGAATCCACCGCGGATGCGAGCCTTCTTCCCACAACTGATATTCACGATCCGTCTTGTAATTAGGCCAGCTTTGCGAATAACTGCGTCGAGTTTCTCGCCCGCAAATAATCGATAACCTGCCGCGCCGTTAAGATTTCAGATTCTTCTCTTGTTTTTCCATATCCGGCGACTGAAGAATGCTGTGTAGGTGGTTTTCCAGAATCACATAGCGCGTAAGATGCGGTGAGCGTGTTGTGGTTTATCAGGTATAGCACTGGCGGTAGGCGCGAACCGCATCGATCCAGCGGTGATCTGTGACGGATGAAGGGACGTCCACTCCTGTACAGAAAAGCCGTAAAAGCGGCAGTGCTCAACGCCTTGCGGCATCACGGATGCTCTACCAAAGGTATTTCCGGACCGGACGATCGAGCAGATAAATGTCGACGGCATTGCTGCGGGCGGTGGCAGCATTCATTGCGCAACCCAGCAAGAACCGATGGCTGACAATCGCATTTATGGGCACCTTGAAAAATACAGTTTTCGCAAATTCGGGGCTTGAATAATCAATGGGTTAGAGTCGGCTGGGTGGCGAAAATACCTATTTTTCAAGGTGCCCTTATAGTGAAATCGCATAAGAACGGTATGAGTTGGACGTACGCCAAGATTCGGCATCGGAACTCATTCTTCTCGCAAATAACACTCAGCCCCTGCCCGTAGCCGCTCCGCGACCATCTCCCGCAGATCCGCCGGTGCCCCATCACCTCCACTTCCGGCCCGTATTTAAGGATGTCCATTCATGGTAATGTCCGGCGGCGTCACGGATAGCGGGATTCGAGCCGCAAAGGTGCCATTCGCTGAGAGAAAATCCGCTCTTAATCAAATAGTCGACCTAGGGTTCGCTGCACGGACCTTCTGAATGTCAACAGATCCTGGCAGCCGGCGATTGGTGACCGACGACTGATGGTTGCTTTCAATGTTGCGACAGGCGTAGATAGTCGAGGGCCGCCGTGAGTAGCTCTTTGCGCCTGAACAGGATCTGCCAGCGACGGCCCCCGACCTGACGCCACAGCCAGGCGGAGCGCACGCCGGCCAGGAGGAGGGCGCGAATCCGGTTTTGATTATCCGGGAGCTGGAGAAAATGGGGATCGCCTTGGACCATGACGCGCGGCTGCAGCCGGCTGATGGTGCGGCTGTAGATGTCCGCCAGGTGGGCCAGCAGATTGGGGTGCAGCATGGGGAAGTGATCCAGCTTGTTCCGGGCGTCTTCTATGCCTGAGCCGATGTCCTCGATCAGCTGGCCGCGACCGGCCAACACCCGTTCGAGCTTGAGCAGGGTTATGACGTAGCGGGTCAGCTCCATCTCCCGCGGCTGCTTGCCCGTCAGCTGTCCCAGCAGCTCCTTCGCGCCGGCATTCACGCTGCCCGGTGCACCGAATATTTCGGGGACGCTCTCGACATCGGTCTGGAACAGGCTGTAGATGCAGGGAGTCATGGTACCCGTATCCACGCTGCCCTGACGGGCGATCTGACGGACGCACAGGACGGACTGGTAGATACCCGCCAGGGCGACGAATCTGTCTTTGCCGGTATATGCCATGGGTCGTCTTCAATCGTGTCACAAGGTCGGTAGAGATGTTTGGGGATATCTTAAGTGGATTGCACTCGACATGGGTATTAGGTACTGTTGACAATTAGCCCGTAGGATAGGCAAAGCGAAGCCGGTCCATCGGGATGGCCTTGATCGCTGTTCATTGCGCAGGGCTTTCTCAACCGCAACCGCTTGTCGGGAGACCAATCAGGCGTCGCGGGCCCATCAATTGGCGATGGGCACGCGGCGCGCTGTACATTCTCCCAGATCAACGCGGTTCAGGAATCTTCCTGGAATGACCGCAGCCTTGAGCCCCCTTGTCGGGCGCTTGCTTTGCCCATCCTACTCATTGTCAACACTCTCTAGTACACCGTTTCTTCATATTTTGCATATTTCCCGTAGGGTGGGCTGTGCCCACCATCCAAGCACATATTAGTGGGCACAGCCCACCCTACGGGTTTGATAATGAAAAATAAGGTGAAACCGTGTACTAGGCAACCGACCAACAGTCTCCTTCCCATTTCGGCTCACGCCCAGGCCCGCTCGATGACGGCACCGCCGAGGCATTCCCCGTCCCGATAGAATACCGCGGCCTGGCCCGGCGTGACGGCGCGCTGAGGGCGGGCGAAGCGTACTCGACAACGGTCGTCCTCCAGCTCGGTGAGGGTACAGTCCTCGAGCGTCTGGCGGTGACGAATCCGCAGGCGGCAGGCGAACGGCACCGCGGGCGGCTCGGTGGCGATCCAATGGGGGGCGCCGCCATCCAGGCCCCTGCTCATAAGCAGTGGATGGTCGTGGCCCTGGACCAGGATCAAGGCATTGCGGGCGAGGTCCTTGCGGGCCACGAACCAGGGCGCTTCCGCCTGGCCCGCCACGCCGCCGACACTCAGTCCCCGGCGCTGGCCGATGGTGTAATAGGCCAGGCCCTGGTGCTCGCCGATCACCTTGCCTTCCGGGGTCTCGATCGGCCCCGGATCGCAGGGCAGGTAGCAGGCAAGGAAGTCACGGAACCGCCGCTCGCCGATGAAGCAGATGCCCGTACTGTCCTTTCTCTCGGCCGTCGGCAGGCCGGCGCGGCGCGCAATCGCCCGGACCTCGATCTTGTTCAGATTACCCAGGGGAAACAGGCAGCGGCTGAGCTGCTCCTGTCCCAGCAGGTACAGAAAATAGGTTTGGTCCTTGTCTTTGTCCGTCGCGAGCCTCAGGTGCCGACCCGCATGGTCGCGAGTCACTCGGGCATAATGACCGGTGGCGATGCGGTCGGCGCCCAGGTCCAGGGCATGCTCCAGGAAGGCATGGAACTTGATCTCCCGATTGCACAGGATATCCGGATTCGGCGTGCGGGCAGCCCGATACTCGGAGAGGAAATGGGAGAATACCCGGTCCCAGTACTCGGTCGAGAAGTTGACCCGGTATAGACGGATGCCGAGCCGTCCGGCGACTTTATCGGCATCCGCCAGGTCCGCGGCGGCGGCGCAATGATCGGCAGTATCGTCCTCTTCCCAGTTCTTCATGAACAGACCCTCGACCCGATACCCCTGCTCCAGCAGCAGGAGCGCGGCAACCGAGGAATCCACGCCGCCCGACAGCCCGACCATGACGGTGGCTCGACGGGCTGCCGGGGCCTGAATATCTTGGGGCATAAGATCCGAATCCTGGTTCACGGTGGTCAGATCGGGATGAGCCGGGGCCACCGCGGGCGGCAGTCGGCAAAGTGTTCATCGGTTAACAAAGCCTTTCAACCGAGGACGAGATGGCCGAAGGCTGGTGTCAGCCGTTCGTTCCGAAGTCGTCTTCGCAGATTTCCTCAAGCAAATCCAGCAACCGCTGCAAGGCACCCTGGTTCGCTCGAACCACTCGCCGCCCCCGCTCGCCGACGCGCGCCCTGGTCGTCGCGTCCTTTAACCACTCCCCCATGCATTGCGCCAGCGTATGGGCGTCCGTCACCCGGACCGCCGCCCCCTCCCGCACCATCAGCTCGGTAATCCGGGCAAAGTTGAAGGTGTGGGGACCCACGGCGACGGGCACCCCCGCCACCGCCGCCTCCAGCAGATTATGGCCGCCGGTGGGAACCAGGCTGCCCCCGATGAAGGCCTCGTCTCCCGCGGCGAGAAAGGCCGGCAGCTCCCCCATGGTGTCGCCGAGGAACACCGAGACCTGCTCGTCGCAGGGATTCTTGGCGGATCGACGCGCGAGCGCGAAGCCCTGGCGCTCGACCAATGCCGCGACCCGCTCGAAGCGCTCGGGATGGCGCGGCACCAGGACCAACAATGCCCCCACCAGCCGGTCCAGGATCTCTCGATGGGCGAGCAGGACCTGCTCCTCCTCGCCCTCGTGGGTACTCGCGGCAACCCAGACCGGGCGCTGAATACCCCAGAGGCGGCGCAGTACCTCCGCATGCTCGAGCAAGCTGCCGGGCCGGCGGACATCGAACTTGATGTTACCCGTCACCCGTACCCGTTCGGCAGGGGCACCCAGGGCCCGGAAGCGGGTCGCATCGGCGGGGCTCTGTGCACCGATCGCCGCGAACCGCCGCAAGGTCTCGCCGGTGAAACCGCCCAGCCGAGCATACCCTCGAGCGGAACGAGCGGACAGGCGGGCGTTGGCCAATACCACCGGAATGCCGCGGCGCTCGCAGGCACTCAGCATGTTGGGCCAGATTTCGGTTTCCATGACGACCGCGAGCCGGGGGCCGACCGCATCGAGGAAACGGTTCATGATCGGCGTCAGATCGAAAGGCGTATAGAGGTGGCGAACCTTGTCTTCGAACAGGGCGCGCAAGCGCTCCGAGCCGGTGGGCGTGGTGGTGGTGACCATGACGCCGGTGTCCGGATAACGCGCGAGGAAGTGCCTGATAAGGGGCTCGGCCGCCTGGACCTCCCCTACGGAAACGGCGTGGATCCAGATGTGGGCCCGCAGCGGACGTTGGTCATAGCGGCCGAGCCGTTCACTCCAGCGCTCGCGGTACGCAGGCGCGCGACGGCTACGCCAGGCGAGACGCAGCAGCAGAAAGGGCAGGGCAAGATAGAGGAGTAGGCTGTAGAGCCTCGCCACGGCGGGGCCACTGTCGGCATCGGATAAAAAGGCGCTGCAAGTTTACCACAGGGGCATGCCCGCCAGGTGTCGACGTCCAGGGTGAGCAGGGCAACCGAATGATAATTCGTTGGAAAGCAACAGGTTACAGAGGTAGGTTAGGCAAAGCCGGAGCGCCGCCATCCTGGCGGCAAATAGTTGCCGGCAAGATGCCGGCGCTCCGACGGTCCGTGCCCGACACCCTCAGGCGCCCTTGAGCTTGCGCAGCTTCTCGATCGCGCGCAGCTGGGCGACAGCCGCGGCAAGCTCCGCCTGAGCCTGGGCGTGCTCGAATTCGGCGGTCTTGCCGACCAGGGCGTCTTCCGCGCGTCGTTTGGCATCCACCGCCGCGGCCTCGTCCAGATCGTGGGCACGGATCGCCGTATCCGCCAGGATGGTGACCACCCGCGGCTGGACTTCGAGCATACCGCCGGAGACATAGAAGTGTTCCATCTTCCCGTTCTCGGACTCGACCCGGACGTCACCGGGCTTTAAACGGGTTACCAAGGCCGTATGACGGGGCGAGATACCGACCTCCCCCATCTCCGCCGGCGCATACACCATGGTCGCCAGCCCCGAGTGGATGGCCCCCTCGGCACTCACGATGTCGACATGAACGGTCATTGCCATGAGAACTCTCCCGGCGTTACATGCTCTCGGCCTTGGCGACGGCTTCGTCGATTCCGCCCACCATGTAGAAGGCCTGCTCCGGCAGGTGGTCGTACTCCCCGCCGACGATGGCTTTAAAAGCCGCGATGGTATCCTTCAGCGACACATATTTGCCGGAAGAGCCGGTGAAGACCTCCGCCACGAAGAAAGGCTGGGAGAGGAAGCGCTGAATCTTGCGGGCTCGCGCGACAATTAACTTGTCCTCGTCGGACAGCTCGTCCATGCCCAGAATCGCGATGATGTCCTTGAGCTCCTTGTAGCGCTGCAGGGTGCCCTGGACCGAGCGCGCCGTCTCGTAGTGCTCCTGACCGACCACGTTGGGATCCAGGATACGACTGGTAGAGTCCAAGGGATCCACCGCCGGATAGATGCCCAGCTCCGCGATCTGCCGCGACAGTACCAGGGTGGCGTCGAGGTGGGCGAAGGTGGTAGCCGGCGACGGGTCGGTGAGGTCGTCCGCGGGCACGTACACCGCCTGGAAGGAGGTAATGGAGCCGGTCCGGGTGGAGGTGATGCGTTCCTGCAACAGGCCCATCTCCAGGGCCAGGGTGGGCTGGTATCCCACGGCAGAGGGCATGCGCCCGAGCAATGCGGAAACCTCGGTGCCGGCCAGGGTGTAGCGGTAGATGTTGTCGATGAACATCAGCACATCGCGGCCTTCGTCGCGGAAGTACTCGGCCATGGTGAGACCGGTCAGGGCGACGCGGGCGCGGTTGCCCGGAGGCTCATTCATCTGGCCGTAGACCAGGGCCACTTTATCGAGGACGTTGGACTCCATCATCTCGTGATAGAAGTCGTTGCCCTCACGGGTACGTTCGCCGACGCCCGCGAATACCGAAAAACCGGAGTGCTCCACGGCAATGTTGCGGATCAGCTCCATCAGGGTAACCGTCTTGCCGACGCCGGCGCCGCCGAAGAGTCCGACCTTGCCGCCCTTGGCGATGGGCATGATGAGGTCGATGACCTTGATGCCCGTCTCCAGGATCTCGGTGGCGGCCGCCTGGTCCTCGAACTTGGGCGCAACCCGGTGGATGGGCCAGCGTTCCTCGGACTCTACCGGACCCTTCTCATCGACCGGCTCGCCCAGGACGTCCATGATGCGGCCCAGCGTGGGGGTACCGACCGGGACGCTGATGGCCGCACCGGTGCTGGTAGCAACCAGGCCACGACGCAGACCGTCGGTGGAGCCCATGGCGATGGTGCGCACGATGCCGTCGCCGAGCTGCTGCTGTACCTCGAGCGTCAGACCGACCTCGTCGATCGTCAACGCCTCGTAGACCTTCGGCATCTCACCGCGGGGAAACTGTACGTCCACCACGGCACCGATGATTTGCACCAGGTTACCAGAGCTCATAGTGTCTCCTCTTGCCGCCATGCGGCATCTCGATAAACGAATAACCGTGATTTTTCAAAGTGCCCTGAAGATTTTCGTGAAATCGACTGTTACTCCTTCACTTTCCACTATTTCCTCATGAAATAATTTCTTTCCTTCTTTATTTACTACGAAAATACTTCTTCCATATGGAATCATCTTGTAATAATTGCCGCATTACCTGAGCGCAAATATAACTATGGTTTAAGGAAGGCATTTCCCCCACCTGATTCTCCATAGCCTGAGTATTTTCAAGCATCAGGTTTCACCACTGTACCAACGCCGTTTGTGATTGATTCAGAAAAATAATCCTGTTAATCCTGACTATCCTGTTAATCTTGTCCTATTAGCGGTTGGCACGACGATTGTGTCAACAGACCCTAGTCACCTTAAATCCCAGTCAAACCGCGGCCGCACCGCTGACGATCTCGGAAATCTCCTGGGTAATCGCCGCCTGGCGGGCCTTGTTATAGACGAGCTGCAGCTCATCGATGAGATTCCCCGCATTATCGGAAGCGGACTTCATAGCCACCATGCGCGCCGCCTGCTCACAGGCACCGTTCTCCACCACCGCCTGGTAGACCAGGGACTCGATATAGCGCATGAGCAGGGCATCGAGCACCGTTTTGGCATCCGGCTCGTAGATGTAATCCCAGTGATGGCGAACCGTCTCATCAGCTTCGGCACCCTCGGCCCGGATCGGCACCAGTTGCCTGATCTCCGGTCGCTGGGTCATGGTGTTCACGAATACATTGCCCGCGATATAGATGGCGTCGATCTTGCCGGATTCATAAGCGTCCAACATCACCTTGACGATGCCGATCAGGTCCTCGATGTGGGGCCGGTCTCCCAAGTGTGTCACCTGGGCCAGGACCTCGCCGCCGAAGCGCTTGAAAAAGCCGAGTGCCTTGTTACCGATGGTGGCGAATACGGTCCCGACGCCGGCCTGTTTCTGCTCTTTGAGCTCCCGCACGATGCCCCGGAACAGGTTGCCGTTCAGGCCCCCGCACAGACCGCGGTCGGAAGCGACCACAATGTAACCGACACACTTGTGCTCACGCTCGGTCGCCAGGAAGCTGTGTCTGTATTCCGGCGTCGCGTGACGTAAGTGCCCGATCACCTGTAACATCTTCTCGGCAAAAGGACGGGAGGCGGACATCCGCTCCTGCGCCTTGCGCATCTTGGACGCCGCCACCATCTCCATAGCCTTGGTGATCTTCTGCGTGCTCTTGATGCTGGCGATTTTGGTGCGTATTTCTTTCGCGCCGGCCATGTCGTTCGGCTCCTAGGGCATGTTGACATTCAGGAGGTCCGCACCGCGGACCCTGTTATCGCCTGAGGACAAGGACACTCTCGGCCAGCATCTGAAATTCAACAGACCACCGGCCAAACGAATCGAGTCAGGAATTCACGAGCTTCCAGCCACCACAGCCTCTGCGTCGCCGTCCAATACTTCACGGGGACGTTTGCTCATTTGCTCACAACAGTAGGCAATCAGAGACAGCGTCTCTCCCCGCTCATCACGGAAGGCAAACCAATATTTTAGATGGCGACCCAAGTAGCCGGACACCCCGCTTCTTTCCAGGAAGGATGTCATCACAAATACCGCAAATTCCGCATTTACCCAGTGCAACTGGTCGGTCACCAAATTCAGGGCACCTTGAAAAATAGGTATTTTCGCCACCCAGCCGACTCTAACCCATTGATTATTCAAGCCCCGAATTTGCGAAAACTGTATTTTTCAAGGTGCCCTTCAGCGAAAGTTCCTTTCTGAGCTGAATAGGGCGCTCTTTCGCAATCCACCGAGCAAGAAAGCCGGCGATCTTGTGCCTGTCCGGTCTCTCCCCCGGAGCCATGTGATACGCAGACATTCACTCCACGTCCTTCATGGCATTATCGACCGCTCTGGCAACCAGCATAACAGACAAAAAGGCTTGACTGTCGTGTAGCCACCCTAGCTTGGCACTGAACCTCTTATACACATCTGCGATATGTTTTGTGAGGCGCATCTTATCTCCGTGTTCGAAGCACATCGCCACAGATTCCCTCAGATAGCAGTCTCGTCGGAAGATAGCTCGCTGTACAACTTTTCAAAGTTGCGTTCAAACTGAGCAAAGCCCTTGCGACAGATATCCTCAACGCTATCACCCTTATTGGGCAAGGTTGCCTCGACGTACTTTTTGTGCGACTCATGTTCGAAAAAGGTCTCTGCCTCAGAACAGAATTCATCGGTATCGAATGCCATTGCTATACCTCCACTTGTGCTACCTAGATGTTTTCATGCGTTCGACTGATGCCTCTTCACACGTTTGACATCAGCCTGCCAACGCCAACATGGCTCGCAATCCAAGAGCCTTCGCAGATCCGGAAGAAATTCTTACAGATCTGTAACAATGTATATTAGTAGGATAGCACATGTAATGTACAGATTATTCCATACAGCCTTTCAGTCGCCAGTTTCCGATGCGTAGAATGCGGTGAGGAACAAATCGCACCGTTTTCCAAGCGCCCAAATATGGGCACCTTGAAAAATACAGTTTTCGCAAATTCGGGGCTTGAATAATCAATGGGTTAGAGTCGGCTGGGTGGCGAAAATACCTATTTTTCAAGGTGCCCATATTTGAAATCGGTTCGCGTTCAATTACGGCGGATTCAAGTCGGGGTTCATTCGAGCCGGGGACCTGCTTTTACATTGCAGTAAGCCGAGCGGGCAGCCACAAGCCTTCCAGGTCGATGGGCACCGATTCAAAGGGTGGCGCGACGACCCGATCGGTACCGGCAAAGCGACCAATCCGCAGCCAGACGCCGGTATCGAACCGATACGCCTCCAGCGTGCATTCAGCCGGATCGACCAGCCAAGCATACTGTACGCCATAGTGTCCGTACAGCGGCAGTTTGATCTCTCGATCCTTACTCGCTGTGTATGGGGATAGAATCTCGCATACCCAATCGGGAACGACCTCGATACGGTGACCTGTCGGAGGTATCGGCACATGCTCGCGCCGCCAACCCGCCAAATCCGGTACGGTCACCTCGACATTGGGTACGAAGTGGATCTCCGGCTCATCAATGATCCACCACCCTCCCGGACCTCCGTTCCCCTCATAGAAAGCACTGAACAACTTGGCGCCCAACGCAGAACCAGCAAACCCATACGGAAAGGAAGGCCGTGGTTGCGTATGGAGCTGTCCGTTCAGGATCTCTCCGGTCAGACCTTCAGACAGGGTATCGAGGGATTCATAGAGCGTCGGTTGAATCGCTGGTTGCATTATTTCTCCCCCTTTCTTAAGGGGGCAAACGATCGGCTGTTTGATTAATCTTTTGCACCGCCAACAATTCCGACACGCACTGTCCCAAGCCTTCCATGAAATTATTTTGCTTCGCTTTCATTTAACAAGTGCATGAGGAAAATTCGGGCTTTCCGGATTAACCACCAGCTTTCCATGGCTTGGAGATATAATCAGATCCATATCCTCCATCGGCACAGCACCCAACAGCAACTCATCCCCCATAACCAATGCTCCTACGAAACAATTACGATTTTCAAAAACAACCTCCATGGGGCCGACATAAGATACCTTGTGACGACTCCCATCAGCAGTTGTCACCTCACGCTTTCTATTTTCTTCTAGCTCCAGTTGGAGAGCTATATGCTCAGGTATGCAAAGCATCAGCGCCCCTGTATCGACATTGCTTTTGTTATCAAAGATCTTAATTGCGGAAGCCGTGGGTTTTTCAACTCAATTTCCGCATGAACGTATCCCATGAGATTTCCCCTTAATCCATTTTTATATCTTTCCATGAACCACAGTAAGATAATATATCTTCCTTATCTTTATCCACCTTTATTCTTTCAATCCCTAATCTAAAATAATGCACGAAATTATATAATTCTGATAATTTCTCATCAGGTATCAAGTTGATTTCATTAATTAACTTGCCTTTCAAGATCGGTAATAACATTTTTAAGGGCACCTTGAACTATGGCGTTGGGGTTTGTTCCTCATCCCAACCTACGGGCTATAACTCCATCCAGTCAGGCAGTGGCGCCCCAGTAGCCTTTGAATAAAGCTTTTCAGGCGCAACATCAACATCGTCCCGCCATGTAAGTGTGCCCAATTCGTCATTTACCGAAAAATCTTTGAAAAAATCAATATCCTTAAAACGGTCAAAAACTCCGCCTTTTAAAAGGTATTCGGAGAAATCGACAACTCCTTTTTTCCCATTATCGAAGGTAAGCGCAATTCTGTAGTCACCTTCATAGATAGCTGAAACTACGTCATATGACATTGTTTTCCCTCCATTTTAATCCAAGGGCGAAATTTTCTCAGGCGGTTTGTTGCCTTGCGCAAGTTTCCAGCCGCGCATAAGTTCCTGTTGGTGTCGGGATGCCCATTCCTTTACCATTTTACGAGGCGGAATTTTTCCCTCCAGCACTTCCAATGTTCTTATATCTATCGCCGCTTTGTTCTTTCCGTAACGAGCATGAAAATGCGGGGGATTGTGTTCATCATAAAATATTGAAATGATTATTCCATAAAATCTGCTTATTTCCGGCATATTATTCTTTCGTTGCACTTAATTATTTTCTATTGTTTTGCTAACGGCTTGGCTCAGGCGCCCAATGCCGCATGGCACTGAGCTTGAAAGTTGCTGAGGAGCCGAACCGAAGCATCAGGTCGTTTGTAGCCGAATGTCAAGCGAACGACCCGTCAATTGGGCCTGATCCCCTTTTCCCCCATTGTTATAGGCATCTCTAAACTATGGCGTTGGGGTTCGTTCCTCACCCCAACCTACGGGCTATTTCCCAATAACATTTCATGTGTTTTCACGTATTACTCGTCCAATTGTCTGTCTTCAGCGTTGGTTCTTGTTGTTTGATTTCAGTATATATTCTATCCGCACTAATTAGGATACATGAATTAATTATAGCAGTGCTGGCGAGGATAATATCAATATTGTGCTTTTTTGCGTTTTCCTTTTTCAGATTCCGTTTATCAACCAAAGATTTCTTAAGTCTACCAAAGAGTATTGAACCTTCTGCCGTTAGGGGTAAAATACCAAAATCTTCCTTAGCCTCATTAATCTTCTTTCGGACAACAGATTTTTTATCCTCGGGAGCGTTGTTGTATCCATATTCCAGTTCGTACAATGCAATAATAGAGATAAACACTTGATCTTCATCGCTCAAGCTGCCTAATCGATGCCCTATCTCATGGTGATTCGAAGAGTTCTTATCGTAGAAATCTGAAACAACATTGGAGTCTAAAAGGTAGTTCACGCTTCATTGGTCATGGTCAAATTCAAAGTTATCTCTAAAATCCTTCATATCTCTTTTTAGTTGTCTGGAATAACCCTCTAAATGAAGAGAGTCACTTTCAACTCTTTTAGCTATCGTTGCCCATTTTGATTGCTTGTCCGATGGTTCTTCAATTTTTTTCTTAATTTTTTGAAAATTCTGTAATGCCTGCAACAGCTTTTCCTTCTGTTTCTCGGGAGATAATGTTTGAATGTTGTTTGGTAATTCCAGTTTAACTTGCATGGTTTTTCCTTATCTATTTATTACTTTCGCAACCCAACGGCTTGACTCAGGGAGACGCTGATTACTGACCATTCTGGCCGAAATCAGCGCGGCATTCGAAAATGTGATTTCCGAATGCCGCCACTTTCAACGCTTTGTAAGCGTCGAAAATGGTGGGCTTCCTGCCCCGCGGGAAACGCTGAATTAATCAGCGTTTCCTCAGGCGCCCAATGCCGCATGGCACTGAGCTTGAAAGTTGCTGAGGAGCCGAACCGAAGCATTGGGTCGTTTGTAGCCGAATGTCAAGCGAACGAGTCGTAAAAAATGACCCATCAATTGAGCCTGGTCCCCCTTTCCCCCATTGTTACAGGCATCTCTAAACTATATGGCGTTGGGGTTCGTTCCTCACCCCAACCTACGGGCTGACAGCTAGCCACGGCTAGGGGTATTTCTTGGGGCTTAGGGTTTCGTTAAGTACATACTTCCGTTATTTTTTCTTCGGAGGCACCGGATTTGGGACTGGCCGAGCAGAAGGTTTCTCGTAACGCTCTGGCTTTACATCATCCATAATAAAATCTCTCACATAACCCGGTTGCCGGTTAGGGGTAGGGCTTTTACCGCCATTTTTGCTCTTATCTTTAGACATGATCTAGCTCCTTTTATCTGGGTCTAACACCTCACCTTCATTTAAGGTGAACTCAATTAACTCAATTTCTGATTTATTCAGAAGATATCCGTGCGCTCCTGACTCGATATAGTAAGGATCATCCTCGCCTTGTCGTTCTTCATTTATCCAAGCAGGATTAAACAAATATATATAACCTTCGTCAGAGTCATTCGAGAATTTCGTTGGATAACCTCGAACGCGTCTATCATCCTTAAGGTGTAACACTACGTGCCTATTTTCGCTTAACAAGACATAATTCCATGTATTTAGTCTGTATGTTTTACTAGTAACCTTTACTTTCCTTAGAAATTTATGGAAATAATCATTATTTAATATTCCCGCTATCAATAAGGGTATAGCAGACATCGCGACAATACTGACAATCAACAACAGGGCACCTTGAAAAATACAGTTTTCGCAAATTCGGGGCTTGAATAATCAATGGGTTAGAGTCGGCTGGGTGGCGAAAATACCTATTTTTCAAGGTGCCCAACAAAGTATCTTTTACAAATACGTAGTCTAAGCAACCAATCCAGGCAAAAGAAGCAATAGAATATTTAAAACTTCAATAGATAGTTTCATAACTCCCCAATATGCCTAACAGGTAGTAGACGGAGACTCGCCATGTTTAGGTACGTCAAAACGCCCTCTATATCACAACGCTTGTTTCTTTTTCAAATTCATGAATAACCCCATCAACGCACCTAGTACCTAGTTTCGACTAACGTTGCAAATTCATAGCCCCGGTCGGCTCTCATGCTTCAACGTCACAGCTAGCAACATCAATCGAAACTAGGTACTGGAAACAATGAGTCAGTATCGGTTTAAAAATAACGTGAACAAATATCCTCCGCTACGGACTCTACTGTGCATCAATCATCGCAAGATGTGCAATTTGTTTTTGAACCGATACCTAAGATCCGTGGATGACTTCGGAGCAACAGCTGAAGCAGCGGTGTAGTGCATTACGCTTCATATTACTAATGGAATTTCTTCAAAATCATTTATTGCCTGCTTGCGAGCTTCTTTGCTTCGTAGCTCTAAATATCATTGGCTGCTTCCCTCAAACTTTCCAACAATTCTTCTTTTGTTCTTTCCTGAGCGTTAGCACCCGGCACTTCTTCAACCCAGCCAAGCCACCAATCACCATCCTTTTTTACAATCGCCGTAAATTTCACCTTCATGATTTTATGCCTTTATGTGCTTGTAAAACTTGGATCGATTTATGCGCTATTGAATTAAAAACGCCAACACCCTTTAACAGCGATTCATTAACCACTCCCCTATTTCCTGTTTGATCCCCTCTCCCCGGCCCTCTCCCGGAGGGAGAGGGGGCGGCCCAGCCACTCGGGGTGGGGCACAGCCCTACCAGGTGTGAGTCGCTTTGAAATCCTTGAGCGCCGCGTGCAGGGCGTCCGCGATCTCGTCGTCGTAATCACCGGTCTTGTCGATCTTGTCGAGGAGCTCCGACTGACTGGTCTTCATGTAAGTCTGCAAGGCGTGCTCGAAATCCACCACCTTGTTGACTTCCAGATCGTCCAGATAGCCCTCGTTGGCGGCGAACAGGGAGACCGCCATCTGGCCGATACTCAGGGGTGCGTACTGGACCTGTTTCATGAGCTCGGTCACCCGTTCACCGCGCTGTAGCTGCTTGCGTGTGGCCTCATCCAGATCGGAGGCGAACTGGGAGAAGGCGGCAAGCTCCCGATACTGGGCCAGCGCCAGTCGCGCACCGCCGCCGAGCTTTTTGATGACCTTGGTCTGGGCGGCACCACCGACGCGGGATACCGATAGGCCGGCATTGATGGCGGGGCGGATGCCGGCATTGAACAGGTCGGTCTCCAAAAAAATCTGCCCGTCGGTGATGGAGATGACGTTAGTGGGCACGAAGGCGGATACGTCACCGGCCTGGGTCTCGATGATGGGCAGGGCGGTCAGGGAGCCGGTTTTGCCTTTGACTTTGCCGTCGGTCAGCCGTTCCACATGCTCCGCGTTGATCCGCGCGGCCCGTTCGAGTAGGCGCGAGTGCAGGTAGAAGACATCGCCCGGGTAGGCTTCACGGCCCGGCGGACGGCGCAGCAGCAGGGAGACTTGTCGATAGGCCCAGGCCTGCTTGGTCAGATCGTCATAGATGATCAAGGCGTCTTCACCCTTGTCGCGGAAGTACTCGCCCATGGCACAGCCGGAGTAGGGGGCGATGTACTGCATGGCGGCGGAGTCCGAAGCGCCCGCGGCCACGATGATGGTGTGGTCCATGGCGCCGTGCTCTTCGAGCTTGCGCTGAATCCCGGCAATCGACGAGTTCTTCTGGCCGACGGCGACATAGATGCACTTTATGCCGGTGCCTTTCTGGTTGATGATGGTGTCGATGGCCACGGCGGTCTTGCCCGTCTGGCGGTCACCGATAATCAATTCACGCTGGCCCCGGCCAATAGGCACCATGGCATCGATGGCCTTCAGGCCCGTCTGCACCGGCTGGTCCACCGATTTACGGCTGATAACGCCGGGGGCGACTTTTTCGATGGGAGAGGTCGCGGTGGCCTCGATCGGACCCTTGCCGTCGAGGGGGGTGCCCAGGGAATCGACGACGCGCCCCAGCAGGGACTCGCCGACGGGAACCTCCAGCACCCGCCCGGTGCAGCGTACCCAGTCGCCTTCCGACAGGTGCGTGTACTCACCCAACACCACCGCGCCCACGGAGTCGCGTTCCAGGTTCAGCGCCAATCCATAGGTGTTCTCGGGGAACTCCAGCATCTCGTAGTACTGGGCGTCGGACAGACCATGGATGCGGACGATGCCGTCGGTCAGGCTGACAATGGTGCCTTCCGTGCGGGCCTCGGTCTTAAGCTCGAATTGCTCGATCTTTTGCTTGATCAGATCGCTGATTTCGGATGGATTCAGTTGCATGGCGGTTTCCCGTTAAAATTGCAATTCGGTGGCCAGCTTGTGCAGCTTGCCGCGCACGGACCCGTCAATCACCAGATCCCCGGCCCGGATTTGGACGCCGCCGATCAGGGACGAGTCGGTCTCGACCGTCATCTCCACTTCGGCCCCCAACCGCTTCTCGAGCGCTACGGCAAGGTCTTTTCGCGCCTCTTCCCCCAGCGCGAAGGCACTCGAGATCCGCACCCGGCGGACACCTTGATGCCGAATCCGGAGCGTCTCGAAGAGACGCGCGATCTCGGGAAGCGTGGACAACTTCTTGTTCGCCGCCAGCAGCGAGACCAGATTGCCGACCTCGGACGGTACCCCGTCACCGGCAATCTCCAGGATCGCGTCGCGCAGCCGCTCGCGCGGCAGGTTCGGGTTGCCGATCTGCTCCGCCATCCCGGGGTCGGCGGCGATCGCCGACAGGGTGGTCAGGGCCTCACCCCAGGTGTCCACCTGTCCGCTCTCTTGGGCCCGTGCGAAGGCGGCTTCGGCGTAGGGTCGTGCGACTGTCGTGATATCTCCGGCCATGGGCGCGCCTTAGATCTGTTTTGCGAAGGAGTCGACGATGGCGCCGTGAGCAGCCGGGTCGACTTCCTTCTCTAGAATCTTTTCCGCCGCCGCAACCGCCAGGGCCGCGACCTTCTCCCGCAATTCCTCGCGGGCCCGGTTGACTTCCTGGTCGACCTCAGCCTGCGCCGCGTGGACCAACCGAGCGCCTTCCTCCCGGGCGTCCTGTTTCGCCTCGTCGATGATCTCGGTGGCGCGCTTCTGGGCCTGGTTTACAATGTCGGCGGCCTTGGACTTGGCCTCCTTTATCCGCTCGGTGGCCCGCCGCGCTCCGAGCTCCTGCTCCTTATGACCGCGCTCGGCCGCCGCCAACCCTTCGGCGATCTTGGTCTTGCGTTCCGCCAGTGCATTGACGATGGGCGGCCACACAAATTTCATGCAGAACCAGACGAATGCCGCAAAGGCGATCATCTGGAGTACTAGCGTCAGATTGATATTCATGCCGTTGCCTCGAAGGGGACGAGTGTCCGAAGTCCGCCGTGCCCAGGGGGCAGGGGTCGGAGCTTCTCGTCAGACAGCGAACATCAGGTACAGGCCCATGGCGATCGAGATGACCGGCAGGGCGTCGGTGAGACCCATGACGATGAAGAACTGGGTGCGGAGCATCGGGATCAATTCGGGCTGGCGCGCGGCACCTTCGAGGAAGCGACCACCGAGGACACCGATGCCGACGGCGGCACCGAGGGCGCCCAGACCCAGCATGAGACCGGCTGCGATGAAAACGATTGCTTGTGCAAGCTCCATGGTTTCCCCCTTTGGAGTGGGTGAGAGAAGGTTGAAGGGCACCTTGAAAAATAGGTGTTTTCACCAACCAAGTGAATCTAAGCTCTTGATTATCAATATACGCCGTTGACGAAAATCGTATTTTTCAAAGGGCCCTGAAAGCGGTCGCTCAGTGGTGCTGCTGATGCGCCATATCCAGGTACACGATGGTCAGTACCATGAAGATGAACGCCTGCAGCGTAATGACCAGAATATGGAAGATGGCCCATCCGAGCTGCAGCATGCCGCCGCCGATGCTCGTGATGACCGTGTGGCCGTACATGAGCGCGATCAGGATGAAAATCATCTCGCCGGCATACAGGTTTCCGAACAGACGCAAGGCAAGGGAAACGGGCTTGGAGAGGAGGTTGATACCCTCCAGCATCAGGTTGGCGGGCAATCCCCATTTGCCGAACGGCTGGAGTGTCAGCTCGCCGAGGAATCCGCCGAGGCCCTTCATCTTGATGCTGTAATAGACGACCAGGAAGAACACCATCAGAGACATCCCGAAGGTAGCGTTCGGATCCGTGGTGGGGACCACCTTCAGGAATACGTGGTGGGGATCCGCGCCGAACAGGGAGGCCGTTTTCTGGAACAGATAGGGGACCAGATCGACCGGGATCAGGTCCATGAGGTTCATCAGGAAGACCCAGACGAAGATGGTCAGCGCCAGGGGGGCGACCAGGGGATTCTTACCGCTGAAGGAGCCGCGGACATTGTCTTCCACGAAGTCGACGATCCACTCCACGAAGTTCTGAGCCCCTCCCGGCTCCCCGGCCGTGGCCTTGCTCGCGACCTTTTTGAAGAACCAGAGAAACAGACCGCCGAGCAGGATCGAGAAGAACATAGTATCGACGTGAACGGCCCAAAAGCCCATTTCCGCCGCCTCCTCCGCAGAAGACGCGAAAGTCAGGCCATGCTCCGGGTGGCTCCCGAAGGTGAGGTTGGTCAAATGGTGCTTGATGTACCCTTGGGATGTGAGCGTTTCGGAAGAAGCCATCGATTATCTCTCACGTGTCTTACGGGCGTCCCAACCAGGCCGGGCGTTCCAATCAGGCGCGAAAATCGCGGACAGCACCTGGACGGCGAAATAGGCGCCGAGCAGGGCCGGCCAATTCAAACCCTCGATCGCCGTGAAGGCAACGAAGAACAGCCCCAAGGCCAGGGACAGCTTGATCAGCTCCGCCCCATAGAAGCGCACCACGAGTAACTGCGGGTCCTGGGCCCGATAGCGCCGGAAGACCTGGAAGGCGAAGACCGCATTCGCTACAAGGCACACGCTAGCCCCGATCAGGACCGACAAGGCAACAGGCAGACCAAAGGGTAAGGCGGCAAGGGTCAGGATGGGCGCCAGGGCAAGCTGTACGATCAGGACGTTCCCGGCCCGCTGCGCACCCTGCTGTTGCATCGGTTCTTCTTTAGTGTCTAAGGGGATAATCCCTTACCGAGAGCGCAGTATATGGACTGTCGATCACACCGTCAAACTCCGATCGGCAGGCGTCGGGGTAAACGCCGATAAACCGCCCCGAAAACATGGCCTTAGCGGACCACCTACTTGCCCGGCACCGGTTTGTCCGGCCCACGGTGAGCAAGGTAGACCAGCTCGCATCGGATAAGGCCAAGTCGGGTCCCGACGCGCCGGGACTCACCGACACGATTCGACCTGGGAATGTGAGCCGGACCTGCACGCTACGGGCCGATTGCCGCCACCGGGGGCGACCAAACCATCACTCGAGTCAGTGTCATGATGCACCGCAACATTACCCGTTGCAACCGAAACTTTGTAGTGCTCATCCAGCTCAAGTTCCACCCTCTCAGTGGCAAGCTGGCCGGCGTGCAGGCGGTGAGCCTTACGTACAGTTACTGGCTGACGCTGCTGCTCAAGGTCACCGAACAGGAGAGCGTACCGTTACGATAGGATTCCCAATCCGTTTCGGGCCAATTGGAACAGTCTGTTCACCCATGCTAGTACCTCATTTCGCTTGATTTTGCTGTAGGGAACGGCCTCTGTGGCGTTCCCTACAGCAAAATCAAGCGAAATGAGGTACTAGTTTCGGAATCTACGCCACCCTCAGCCAAGTTGAGACGTCGGCGCTCGGCCATCGGTTCAAGTGTATTGTGATAGCGGCTGAGGCACCTGCCCAGCTTTCTTAGAGGGTGTTGAAAAAGTCTATCTTTGCGCTTTCGCTCTGCGGGAAAGGATGATGGCAATTTCCTATTCCCTGCATTTTCAAGCGCCTGCGACGGTCAGAAATAGCAGTCGTTCTCCGACTCGTGACGGAAGTTGTCTTTGTCGCCTGTCAACGATACATCGAACTTAACCCGGTGCGCGCGGGCATAGTCGAAGCACCCGCCGACTATCCTTGGTCTAGCTATCATACCAACGCGCTTGGTGTCGATGATCGGCTCGTCTCGCCGCATTCGCTCTACGTGGCCCTCGGTGACTACCCCGAGAGGCGGCAAACCGCTTATCGCACATTATGCGCTGATCCCTTGAGTGACGACCTGCTCGTACTCATACGCACTTCTGCAAACAGTGGATTGACCCTCGGCGGTATCCGGTTAAACGCGTCGGTCGGGCGGAATGGTGTAAACGAGAGTAGTGACGTCGAGAAGGTACGCGAGCTACTGAATCACAACTGGCATCTGTTAATGCCTTTCGATGATCTGCCGGTAGTCGGTACCGTCGACGACGAGTTGATAAAACGCATTGAGACTTATCAACGCCGCGTCCTTGTGAACCTGATTGCCGATGGCCGCGTCGATCCTAATGGTTTCACACTTGCGAAGCTGAACGAAAACAACAAGAACTTGCCGCAGTCCATCCCCCTGTTTCCGTTGTATGAGCCTCCGACCCACAACCCCGAGACCGGTGGGCGGCAGTTCGGTGCGTGCCGGAACAGGTGCGGGCGCAAGCATGCGGCGGTTGACCTCAAAGCCCCACCCGGCACCCCAATCAGGGCCATGGAGGATGGTGAAGTAATCGTCGAGCCGCGCATATTCTATGATTCCGTCAAGGCCTTTGCCATCGATCATGGTAGCTTTATTGCTCGCTACTGCGAGATCTCGCGGACAGCGCCGGGTGTCGAGCATAGGGGAGTAAGGGTCAGGAAAGGACAGACGATCGCGTATGTCGGCAGGCTGAACAGCGGTAATTCAATGCTTCACCTGGAGCTCTATTCCGGTACCAGAACCGGGAGGTTGACAGACAAGAGCCGGCTTCCGTTCCAGCGTCGGGCCGATCTGCTCAAGGGCACCTTGCAAAATAGCCTGCTAGGCAGGCTATTTTGCAAGGTGCCCATAAAGCACTGTGGAGAATAGGCGTACACCTGGACCCGAACCAGGCCCGCAAGCTCCTACCCATGTACTTACAGCATCGCGTACCAAAGCGACGGATGCTCTGCGCCTTGCATACCGGATGGGCCATACCGGGCACATTCGTACTACCCAATACCGTCATCGGCCCCGACGCATCCGGCGTGATCTTCCAGGCCGAACGCGGATATGAGGAGTACATCACGGCGGGCACCCCGGAAGGTTGGCGAGAGGAGATAGCGGCCCATGCTATTGGTAACCCGCTGCTGATGCTTGCGCTATCGGTGGGATTCATGGGTAACGGGATAGGCAAGCAACGCGCAAGCCGAAGCGGTACGGCCCGCAAACTCACCCACTGGCGCTGTGTGGCGCTATCGAGCGGCGAACACACCGTTGAGACATCCATCCGTGCGGGCGGCGGCAGGGTTAAAGCAGGGCAAACCGTGGGGACTGTTCCCCGGCACCATACGTCTGGACGAAACCTTCGATGAGTCTGCCCTGCTCGAAGCCGTCAATGGCGGCTTCTCTATCCTACACGTCGCCACGCACTTCGATCTGAGACCCGGTAACGACACCGACTCCCACCTCTTACTCGGAACGGGAGACCGCTTGAGCCTGCGCGAGCTACGCGAACGCGCGCTCGACTTGCGGCATCTGGACATGCTCACCCTCTCCGCCTGCAATACGGCTATGGGAGGCGCGGGTGCACAAGGCGCGGAGATCGAGGGTATGGGCACCATCGTTCAACGCCAGGGCGCGCGCGCGGTCATCGCCAACCTGTGGTCGGTTGCCGACAGGAGTACCGGATTGCTCATGCAGACCTTTTATGCGCTACGAAGCGACAATCCCCAGATGACCAAATCGGAGGCCCTGCAACAGGCGCAGCTGAGTCTGCTCCAGGGCGAGGCCTTCGACCCGGGTGCCTTGGCCAAACGTGGCCTGGTGTTGGATCACCCCTTGCCACATGAGCGAGTCGTCTCGGATCGGTCTTACTCCCATCCCTATTACTGGGCTCCGTTCATCCTGATGGGGAATTGGCTTTAGATGTTCGGGTGGGGTAGTCGTCCAGCCCCCCTGTTTTTGCCATCCCTGGCACCTGGATTCCGGCGTCCCAGCCGGAATGGCGAGGTGGGGGCTAGATGATTACCGGGTGGGATAGCCGAGAGAAGAAGCCGAGGTCGGAGGATGGATAAGCGAGGCATAACCACCGCAATGCTCATCAGGGACACACTGGTTTTCCGGCTCGTGCCGATTGGCATCCTTGCATTGTTCTGCTCTGTTATGGCCACGGCCGAGGTCCTGGTCACGGATTTTCGCGGTGATCCCGACGATTACCAGGTCGAGCAGTCCGGCAGGCCTGGGAAAATCGCGAGCATGATGTTGTTGGAGGCCGGGGACAGTGTTCGCGTGCTGGATGCAGACGGCGCCGTCACCTTCGAGGATCCGCAAGGAAGCCGTGTGACCCTCACCGCCCAGGACCAACCCTTTACCGTACCGGAGGACCGGGCACCATCGTGGCTCGGCAACTTGATGCGCGAGCCTTTGCTCTGGTACCGCAAGGTTGCCGGAGAGCCCCCAGAGATCGTGCTCGCCATCAGCCGCGGCGAGCATGAGCCGCCCGAGCTGCGCGGGATGGTAATCGGTGAGAACCTGATACCGGTCAGCGCAGAGGGCCTGTCCCTATTCTGGCATGGCGGCACTGCCCCCTTCACCGTGGAGGTCCGGGGTCCCGGGGGAATCGTCTGGAAGGACAGCACGACAGGTCCACCGCTTGCCGTGCCCGCAGATATCTTGGTGGAGGGCCGCTGGCACATCCGCGTGAGCTGTCTGCTCAATGGGGTACGGGTGGGCGACGCACAGGTGATCGATCTGGTGCCGAACACTGCGCTCCCCGCAGGTGTACGACGTATCGCCGGGAGCGGGTTCGCCGTCGCTATCCGCCGCCGGCTCTGCGCCCTTGCGCTCGCCCAAGATCCGAGATGGCGTTTCGCCGCCTTGCAGCTTGCCGTACAGGCCGGCGATGATTTGCTTCAGCGAGCCTTACTTGGGAGGCATGTGCCGCCTGCACCCTGATCCAGGCACTAGCTGCAATTTGGCCCCGCCTCCGGGGCCAACCCGAAAAAAACCGATCGAGCAACCGCTTCAGCATGGACCTCGGTTCTACCATCGCTCGGTATTGGCGCCGACTACAGGATTTCCTGCACCGATCCGGCAAGCTGTGGTCGCGGTTGTCCCAGTTCCAGCGCAACCTCGTGGTCGGGCTCGCCATCGCCGCCGGGCTCAATTTCTTCGAGGATCTGCCGCTGATACGCAGCACCGAGGACCTGTATATGGACTGGATCAATCGGGTCTTCGTGGATACGGCGAGACTGAACACCTCGCCCGACCGCAGCGGACCAGGCTACGGGCTCATCGATATCAACGAGCGCAGCTTCGAGGACTGGAACCGACCCTTCCATGTCCCACGGGATCGGCTAGCCGGGCTGATCCAAAGTGCCGCGGAGAGCGGTGCCAGGGCCATCGTCGTCGATGTCGACCTGAGCCGCCCCGGCACGGATCCCGAGGCCGACGTGCGCTTGGCGAATTACCTGCATGCCTATCCCGACCAGGCGCCGGAGCTGGTACTGATGCGCATGCCAGGCAAGGCAGACGAACAGGGCGACCCGCTGCCGGTCTGGCGCTCGACCATTGTCGACGATGCGGTAAGGGCGTCCAGCATCCACTGGGCACAGCCCCTGTTCGAGATCGATACACACGACCGCGTGCTGCGGCGTTGGCGCCTGATCGAGATCGGATGCCTGGACGGGCGACCGCATTGGCTCCCTTCCGCCGAGTTGCTGCTCGATGTGCTCTTGTGTGTGGACCGTGACGGCTGGAAATCGGTCCGGGATCAAATCGATGCGGATCTGCCACAGACCTGCGCGGCATGGGCGGACGAGGGGTACAAGGTAACCCCTCGTGTCCGTTACCCTTGCAGGAGTCTCGCAGGTGAAGCCCCAAAAGAGATCCGGCTACGCCCGGGCGCGATCGAGCAGCGGATTATCTATTCGTACTCGGCAGATGCAAAGCGCCTCCCACCCGAATTCGGCTTGATCACGACTCCGGCACATTGGCTAAGTAAGCTCGACGAGGAGCAGCGCCGGCAACGCCTTCGCGACCGCATCGTCGTCATCGGCGCGTCTTACGCCGATAGCTGCGAGATCCATCAGACACCCGTAGGCCCAATGCCCGGCGCCCTGGTGCTTGTCAACGCCATCAAGTCGCTGCATGAGATCGGCCAGGTACACGGGCCGCAGCTGTGGATCAAGCTCCTGATCGAAGTCGCGGTGATCACCCTGCTGGCGTATCTTTTTTCCCGCTTCGATTCGCTGAGCGCGACGGTCTTGACTGGACTATTGGTACTGGTAATTCTGATCCCAGTCGGATTTTGGCTGTTCCGTCAGGCCACCTGGATCGAGCTCGCCGGCCCAATCGCCGGAATGCAGATACGTGACCTCTGGTCCGGACTACTCGAGTCGCGCCGCTTCTGGCTCCGTGCTCGAACCGGCGCTGGTGACGACTAATCCCGCCCTATATCGGAAAGGACGGCAAGATCCGCAGGACGATTAAGACTATCGTCTTGACAATCCATCAACCCGGTTGTTAGAGGACCAAGGCATGAACAGACGCACCGCGGTCCTCCTCGCTTGCGCGATGCTGGTCTGGTTCGACCTCGCCAATGCCGATGTCGAAGCAGCCATTATGCGTGCGCTACTGATCGGCGTCGGCAACTACCCGACTTTGCCCCCGGATAAATCCCTTCCCGGTGCCGTCAACGACGTGCGCCTGCTGCGTCGCGTCCTGCTCGCGGAGGGCTTTGCGCCGGAACGCGTTCGAGTCCTTGCCGAGGGTATCGAGGGAGCGGCCATGCCAACCCGTGCCGGCATCCTGGCGGCCTTGGATCGACTCGTAGAGCAGGCCAACGCCGAGGATCTGGTCGTGCTCCACTTTTCGGGTCATGGCTCTCAACAGCCAGCGACCGGTGCCGGCGAGCCGGACGGTCGTGACGAGATATTCCTGCCACGCGACATCGGCCGTTGGGATGGAAAATCCGGCCATGTGGTAAATGCCATCGTCGACGATGAGATCGGGCAGCGAATCGACGCGCTACGCGGTAACGGGGCCCATGTTTGGGCCCTCTTCGACACCTGCCATGCGGGAACGATGGTGCGGGGATTCGCGGACCGTGAGAACCGGGAGCGGCAGATCCTACCGGCGATGCTCGGCATCCCGGCCTTGCGGGCACCACCACCGCGAGCTCGCGGTGGTCCGGCGCCAATCGCGGACGAGGATTTTGGGCGAATCGGTGCCGGTCTCCCTGGTAGCCTCGTCGCCTTCTACGCCTCCCAGGCCCATGAGACTACCCCGGAGAGGCGGCTACCTTTTTACGGCGAGCAACGCGACTGGTACGGGTTGTTCACCTGGACGCTAGCTGGTGTTCTCCAGGACCGTTACGGGATGACCTACCGCCGGCTCGCCCACCGCGTACTGCAGGATTACCGCGCCCAAAACCTGCGCCGGCCGACTCCCCTCTTCACGGGTGCGCTGAAGCGGGCGGTGTTGGGCCGAAAGGGCGTCGACACGGCCCCTCAATGGCCGATTCGGGCGGGTCGCGCGGGGTTCCGGATACCTGTCGGCGAGCTCGGCGGGGTCGGGGTCGGCTCCGAACTGGTGGTGCTGAGAGGGTGTTGAAAAAGTCTATCTTTGCGCTTTCGCTCTGCGGGAAAGGATGATGGCAATTTCCTATTCCCTGCATTTTCAAGCGCCTGCGACGGTCAGAAATGGCAGTCGTTCTCCGACTCGTGA
>Ga0209367_1001843_pt1 | contig 27063 bp, 18 predicted proteins | sample WorMetLIZISLAND2_FD_187412 | JGI IMG/M metagenome (GOLD analysis project Ga0209367, IMG submission 187412) | Marine gutless worms symbiont microbial communities from Max Planck institute for Marine Microbiology, Germany - Olavius geniculatus... ... | reverse complement strand
GTCCTTTGAGAGAAAATGCTACCGGAAGATTCTGAGGATAGGATGGACACAAAAGGTCACTAATGAAGAATTGTACAGAAAGATTCAATTGGCAGAAACCCTACTGCAGAAAGTGATACAGAGAAAATTGCGCCTCTTCGGCCATATCTGCAGAATGAACGACAGCAGAAAGATAAAGACCCTGGTGTCAGATGACATTGAGCAGTGGTGTGGGGCAACCCTGCAGGAGTTAAGCCACGCTGCCCTAGATGGGCAGCGGTGGACAGCGATAGTAACAATGGCGTCAGACACCAACGGGCATTGAGCCCACGGTTGTCGATGATGATGATGACTGGGGCAGCATCGGCAGTTAAACCCAACATCTTCGACGCGGCCCACGCCGACCCAGCATGCATTGCGATCTAAACGCTGTGCAACAATTACAAAAAACAATTACAGAGTCTAATCATATGCTACGAATAAAGTAAAGCACTATGTTACAAAAAATAAATGTTCAACAATTTAACGTTGATTACAAATGAATCAAATCGATGAAGGAACAATATGACGGTCATTCAATGACTGTGGAATAGCATGAGTCATTGCCACATTGTACCTCGTGCAAAGCATGCTGGGACGGTGAGATCACTTACAAGGTTACGCATTCCATAACGGAGTGAGCCTGCAGTAGTGAATCTAGATATTTTAGTGTATATGTCTGTGGTGGCAGCATTGCTGAAATCATTGTAGAATGGTCTCTCTGTACCACTCATGCAGTGCACTTTGATGAAGTTAGTGGATAGTCCAGTAAGATGCCGTTTGGCCAGGATGAAATAGCACATACCTAGTGGCAGGACATTCAAACAACGAATAGCGTTAGAAGTTGCTCCAATGTAAGAACTAAAACATGCACTGAATTGTAAAAACATGCTGCTGACAGTCCTTATAATTTAGCTAGTTACCCGGTGTGTATTGTATGCGAGGTTTTTCTGATGACGTGATGCATAAGGTGGTTAGTTCAGGTAGTTCAAGATGTTCTGGGAACAACGTGTGAGTTGTCGTTGCTGTGTGCAGAGATTCTGTGCAGATGTTCTGTCAGTGCTTGGAATGACAATGAGTGAAACTCGAGACTGTCTCAAGTACCGCATGCTTGGCTCACAGGAACCTGTTGGTTCATGGGGTCACGAATATGTCAGGTATGGTTAATGCTGACTTTCTGGTCTGTCTCAACAATACCATATATTAGTTAACTGGTGTTTTCTCTAGTTAAAAGACTGTTAAAGATTGCAGGAAAACATGATTTAAACAATAAGTACTATAATGTCTTAGCAAAAGTCTAGGCTGAACCATTATTAACTAGAAAGCAGTCAGAGCCCGCACACCTCCGCCAAGGCAATGTTCTTTGTTAGATGGCAGCACCATCTTCAGTTTTGCAGCGGTTTCCCTTGTGCCCTATTGAAAACAATGGTAACGAAAATTTCAAAGTGATCCAGAATCCAGGATTCCTTTCGGATCACCCCCAAAATTGAATCACTGGTAGTTTGTGCCATTCCCGATATACCCTCAAAATTTCAGAAAGATCCGTTCATAACTTTTTGAGTTGTCTTGCTAAAACACAGACAGACAAACAAACAAACAAACAAAGTCTGGCAAAAACATAACCTCCTTGGCGGAGGTAATGAGTTATATTTACTTTTTAATTGGCACTATTGTTTATTACGTTGAAATTTGAATTCACATGCCAGTTAAATAGATAGAAATTAAAGTAGAGTAGTTTTGTGATCTTGAATGTTCAAGTTAATCGAAGTTCAAAACAGAAAAAGAAGAAACTGGTAGAACATGTATAAATTCACAGAGTACATAATTTGTGAAATAATAGTTTAGTGATTTTTGTGCTGATGCCACATAAAAAAGTGGAACGTCGTAAGAATGGCGGAAAACATTGGCATTGTAGGCAAATGATCTCGATCTGAGAGGATCAAGCGATTTCCCACAATTTGCCTAAAGAATGTTTTCCTGCTCACAAGTCATTTAGAGGAATTCCATTTTGTTTTATTGCTAGTATTTAGTACGGTAACTTAATTTGCTGTTGCTGTTGCTGCTGTTGACAGGCATTTATCAGCGGAGGTGAAGGAAGAATGGCAGGAGCTAGATGAACTCAAGCCGGAGTCTTCGAGTCCGGCTGATGCAGCACAGTGCCGTGACAAGCTGCTTGAGATGATCCATCAGATTGTGCCGTATTTAATGCAGCATAATGCTGAGGCTGAAGCTTGTGATGTGCTCATGGAGATTGAACGACTTGATCTATTGCAGCAGTATGTCGATCGCTCGGCCTTCCCTCGTGTATGTCTTTACCTACGCAGGTCTGCATACTTTCTATTGTTGCTATTTTCAGCAAAATTATCAACTGTTTTTAATGTTTGGTTTGGTATATTGACTGAATGTCAGTTAGATCTGCACATTGGCCATTTTTAGAAGTTTTTTTGTTAATGTTTTCAGTAGTTTGATGCTGTTTGTTGGGTGACTGGGAGGGCTTACTCTCGTAAAATTAGTGCATCAATCATTCTCATAAATTATTTTTGGTTGGTAACATTGATTATCAAAATGGATTGGCTGGTTAAGTCGAGTATTGATATTGCATAGAGTGCTTAGATATACCCAGTGTTTCATAAAAAAGGACCCATTTCTTTTTTTTAATAATTCACTCAAATGTCGATCAATTTACATGAAATTTCTGCCAGTTGTAGCTGAAGAAATACCAATTCAACATATTTAGACAAAATATGGCAGTTGATTAAATATTCTTTGCTTTATAATGCTGGCTTTATAATGAGACTATGTGTCATGAGTACGAGCTTGCTTGTCTCAACTAGTGGCTATCAGTTGCTACCTTGCTTCGATGGTGAACTTAATCTGGTTCGCTAATAAAAAATGTTTATCATGTCGGCACTGATCAACATGGGGACATGAAATCTGGCATTTCGCAATCCAAAAATGCAACCATTTTGCAAGCTTGGTGTGCTAGTGCACTGTCTTGCTCGAACATGTGGAAATTTAGCTATCTCCACAGACACGAAAATGTGATCGCTTTGCACATTTTTTTGTGGCTGCAACTGTAAAACTTTAAAACTTTGTCATTAACGAACCAGATTTTTCATCTTCATAGCAGGGTAGCAACTGACAGCACCAGTTGAGACTAGCAAGCTTGTACCCGTGACATATTATGACGTCAGCATTATGTCATGACTAGCAAAAGTATTCAGTTAACTGTCATTTCTTGTTAAAATATTTTGAATTAGTATTTCTTCAGCTACAACTGGTAAAAATGTTATGTAAATTGGTCATCATTTGAGTGAATTATGAAAGAAAGAAATAGGGGTCCTTTTTTACGAAACACCATGTACTACTGATATTCAGCAGTTGCTAGTTTTTTTTTGGTTTCACGTTTTATAGCCGACTAGCATTAGTAGTACACATCTTTGATGATCCATTTTCAGTCCACTGATAGAGTGATGATGTTTTTGAATGACAAATTTTTTATCATATGCAAGTTATTTTGCATAATTGCAATGAACATTTTTAACTTTTTCATAGCCTAGCTTTCATTTTTGTTTTCATCAAGCCATTTCCTGCAACATATAACAAGATGTTTCATTCCTTCGTTCATGTTGGCGTGTGTGCTTATATGATGGTAATGATAGCTGGTTGTGGTTGTATTGCTTATGCTCAGCTGTGTGGCATACGTTCCTGAGCCGGAGAACATTACTCTGCTGAAGACGGCGTTATCTCTGTACCGAAGATTTGACCAGTACGCTGATGCCATACTGATTGCCATGCAACTCAATGACATGGACATTGTGCAGGAGATATTTACAACTTGTCCCGACCCGTAAGTGATGCTTTGTCATTCGATGTTTTATGCTTCTGCCACTGCAGTGGCAGAGGCTGGGGCATATATTTTATGTCATCCATCTGTGCATGATTCTGCTTGTGATGTTTTTAAAGGTTAAAGGTGGTGATGTAGCTCTTAATTTGCCCTTTCTTAATGGGACGCCCATTTCAGAGTTATGGAGCATCACCTGCCGTATGGGATCACACAGTGTTACCTGCCACGCGACACAGGTGAACGTGCCCTACCTTAAACCATGCCAGATAGGCTGGTACTCGATTTACCTACCTCGGTGGGATGGAAGGCTGAGTGAACCTGAGTGAACCTGGTTACATACCAAGATGGTTTACCTGCTCGCAGGCAGTCACCCAAACAATTTGCTGGCCGCTGACTGCACGGACTGACGATCGTACCCACCTTTGTATTTCGTAGTTAATTTTTAGGCTCCCTCGGGAACGGAGTGCCGAGGGTAAAAAAAATTGAAATTGCGTCTGCACCACTCTTTCCAACAGTTTCGACAAGAATGGTAAGTTAGATACCGGCTTGTAATAATCTTCAGCTGATCCTTATCCAAGCCATTCTTCTTGAGCAGCGGAAGGACAATGGCGTGCTTGAATTTGGCTGGAAAACAGCCAGTCACCAAAGACACATTGAAAAGTCTCGTGATAAGTGGTGCCAACTGCCATTCAAAGTAGTACTTACCTAGCCTGGCATAAAGTAACTTCGCTGATCGAATTCGAGTCAAATGCATTATTGCTAAGCCATGCCACCAACCCTACTATACTTTTACCATATCTTTGGCTCCTTCTTGGGACAGAGAGTACCATACTGCCGTTTTTGCATGCAGAGATTAATGCATTTTGCAACAGTTTGGTAAATGCACTGCTTTGTTGAGTGAGCTGGTTTTTGTATTTTATAAGATGTTCACTAAAGTCATGTAGTAGATAAGCCTTTCTTTAATGTAACTAAGTATCACTGTACTTTCCTGTACGTCAGTGTGACTGACAGGTGACTGAAGTCAAAGGTGCCATGGATGTAAGTTTCAGGGTTGAAAAAACTGGTAATTCAAAAAAGCTTATCATGGTCAGTTTTATTGGGTTTCAGGTTTTTGGGTATTTTCAAGGTTTTTGTAAAAAGGCCCAACTTCGGGTTTTGGTATTTCTATTCGTTTTTAGTAGGTTGACTAATATGAGCTTCTCTTTTACTTCCCACAACTATATATACTAGTATTTGTAAAGTTGTAGGTTTAAATGTTTCAGAAACTTAGCCGTAATAAAACATTTCATTATTAGTGGAACAAAAAACCAAAATCAGAACTGAGTTTGGAGTGGGTTTTTTGGTGGATTTTCAGCAGGTTTTTTAGGTGGGTTCAACCCTGGTAAATTGGTGCATGAATGCAGTGTATATGTGGTCAATGGTCAGTGTTTATCTGTAGTGTTGTACAGAAGCAGTTGGCGTGCATTCTCGGCCGTCAGCAGGTGTTCTTTGAGCTGTCTGATGATGACTCGGAGCTCATGGATCTGATGCGTAATTCTTCTCTCAACACTCACTTCATCAATCTAGCTCGTGAGGTCTGATTCTATGTCATTGCCTCAGTATCTCACTGTATGCTTCCAACACTGTTAGCTGTTTCTAGGAGCATTATGTTTTCTTGTCATCTTTTGGTGCATTTGGTTTCATTGTTCCTTCGGCCACATCTGCTGTATGCACTATTGCTTCAACAGTTGTCCGATGCTGCAGCTGTTAACTGAAATTTCAAAATATTACTGTTCTAGCGGTACTGGCCCGCTATTCCGAAGGTCCATTATGCAGATACATGCCACAGTGCTAACGTTTGGGTTAAGGTTAGGGTTAGAGTTGGGGTTAGAGTCAGCCTTAGGTTAGGCTTAGGGTTAGTGAGAATAGACTTTTGGAATAGCGGACCTTCAGAATAGCAGACCCAAATCATTCTATCAAGCGTTCTAATAATGATTAGTATTTCAAATTCTTTTAACATAGTTACTAGTCAGCTGCCAGTAGTTATTGTATCTTGAACTGAAATTATCGCATGCATTGACGGATGTGTAAATAAGGGTTGCATTATATTCTACCAACTTTCAAATGATAACATTTTAACATCACATTTTATGTAGAATTTTCTAGAAGCATGGTAAGCTCTGGGAAATGTTAGTCGTTGAAATTCATTTTAGTATTGATAGAAAAAACCCAAATACCCGGATGATTTAAGAAAAACACAAATCTAGTGAAAAAACCCAGGAGTGGTCACACTGACTGCCATACGGTACAGTTTAGCTGATGGCGTTGTGATAATGTTGCACCCTAAGGAAATCTGCGGAGGGTGACTTTGGCAGTGAGCACCAGTGGACATTCGATCAGTCCAGCGCGCCGTGAGTAGATTTATTTGGCATAGGCCTACAGTATACATGTGCATTGCCTCGCCACCACCGCAACGTTACTGCAGCGACAAAAGAGAGGCTGCCGTATGTTTCTAATCAGCAGCTGATATACAGTGCTCAAAAGCCAGCGAGTGGCAACTGGCAATGCAACGCAGCAGCCAATAAGAAGACGCCTTCCATCCGACCATCGCTGGTCTTGCTGCAACGGTGGAAACACTTCTTTGCAGAAGTGCAATTTTTTAAAATGTACAACCCTTCACTGACATTTCACCTAGCCTATGTGCCGGTCATGTACGACACAAATCTGCTTGCAAAATTTCGCGACTGTATTTTGTGCTGTTAAAAAGTTATTGGCGGTCGTAACTCTCAATTGTTATATGGATTTAGAAATTTGGAATTTTATTTTATACTCATGAAAGGGAATCACACAATAATTTCTATCAGGTAAAATTCTGTATTGTGTATTACTCTTTTGTTTAATTTTCTTTTTAGTTGTACAGCAAGTGTATATGACTGAAATGAGTTGATTGTGTTGTATGCAGTTGGACATATTGGAGCCGAAGGTTCCTGAAGATATTTACAAGAGCCATCTTGAACCAAATAGTAAGTGATGAAGTTATGCTGGCCAGATTTTAGTGCATTTTGTTATTGATAGAGTACGCTGGTTAGTATATGACAGTGCTGATCATTTCTAGCTTTGTTACCTGCTGTTTTTTTCAGTTAGACATATATGTGGTTTGAATCTGTAGTTGATTTTGTACAAAGAAACCACTTTCTGCTGTAATGTGACAAGTAGTAGTTTGCTAACATTATTACTTAATATCACATTTTAAAGTGCATTTTGTAAATGATTGATATTTTGCGCAACACTTGTTGGTTTTTTTACATTTGACCAAAATAATGTTGCAATATAGTTAGTAGTTACTGGTGTCAAAGCATTAATTTTTTAATTGCATTAATGCACTGTGTTAATTTTTTAAACATAAAAATAAATAATGCATTAGTAATGCACTGAGGTCCGTCGAGAGGGAGAGTAGGGGGTAAGTTACCTCGGACCTCGCGACGTTTGGGGGCCCGTTTGTAAGAATGTAGAAAGTTAGAAACACATTCTAAAACGTATAATCAACAATAACTGACGTCATAGCTAGCATAAAAATCTATTAGCCTGTCGTCGGAATAATTATTTATTTACAGTAGTGATGGAACGGCAACTACAGTTTAGTTACTTGAATTCATTCGATTGTCAAATAACCGCAGTTTAACAAAATATTGGAACTTTTATTTCACAGAATTTACTAAATTAACAAAAATTTACAAACGTGCGGTAATTTTTTTAACGCGAGTTAATTTATTAACGCATTAACGTGTTAATTAATGCGTTAATTTGGCAGCTGTAGTGTTTTTAACATATTGGACTGTAAAATTCTCATCAGTAGACATTTGCAGATATATTTGATGTGTGAATGGAAGTGGTGCTATTTATGCAAAAGTTGATGGTGCAAATTTTATAGTTACTCACAGTGTGCCACTATTTTAACAGTTGAACAAAAATGTATTTAGCAGTTGCTAAAACTGTTAAAAGTCAATGTCCGTTGTGCTAGGGCCATCCATTGGTCAGGGCAGTATTGACTCGGCACGCCAGAATCTGGCCGCGTCATTTGTGAGTGGTCTTGTGAATGCTGCGTTTGGCAAGGACAAGCTGCTCACTGAAGATGGCAACACTTGGCTCTACAAGAACAAAGAACATGGTAAGAAGTCCTACTCAGTACTGTTACATCATCGAGTGATACTGCAGATGACTCCGGTTGTGCTTCATTGAGGTGTTGCCTTTCGTGACCTGGAAAATATTCAAATTATGTCACATTGATTATTTTCACTAATTAAAAGCATTCAAAATGGAATCAGTCAGGAATAGCTTCTGGATGATAGATAAGAATCAAGTTGGACTTAGGTTGTTTTTATAAAAGCTTGTACATATTTCATAATTTGTGAAATTTTTATATGTTTGAGATCATAGTTATCAACCTAAGATTTATTACTCAGCACAGCTTTGGTTGGGACATGCAACAGACAAGTGGATTTTGATATAGCCGATTTTTTGTTATGTGCAGGTTCGGTTTGATGAGGTCATCTGTAAATATCAGTTGCTTTTTTGTTAATGCATTTTAAGAATACTTTTTCATGTTCTGTTAGTTAATTGCTATCAAAAGTAACAGTTTATTTGACTGTTGTCTTTGCATTTCATCCTCAGCTCTGGGGCTCTGAGACGGCAAAGTAAACCAGTTTTCTCCACAGCTCTAATTGCTATCAAAAGTAACAGTTTATTTGACTGCTGTCCATTTCTTGGCGTTTGAGTTCTGTGCTTTGCCAACATGCCGTCCATCTCTTGTGCCAGTGGCGTTGTGCCTCCCGAGATTTTATGCTGTTGAAAAATTGTCTGAAAGTTTTATTGTCCAAAAAGTTTTGCCCAAAGATGCAAAATTTGTGGCTGAAAAACTCCATATTGGGGAAATTTAGGGCAAAATTGAAATTTTGGCACCCGTAGTCTTTGCTGCCAGAAATTTGCAACTGTCTTTTGGAATGCGAATTCCCGACCCTCCTACTTTGTGAGACGCGATGTTGCTGTCTTTTGCTGTTAACCACAAACTGAAATTTAGTATCGTGAGGGACCTGGCCTAACCTGTAATAACTGCTAAAAATTTCCCAAAGTTGAAAGTAGAGTAAACAACAGTGGAGACTGGTGTGTTGACATGTGCATAGGGATGATGAGCGCTGCGGCTTCACTTGGTCTTGTGCTACTGTGGGACATTGATGCTGGCCTCACACAGCTGGACAAATACCTCTACTCCAAGGAAGACTACATCAAGGTAAACTAGCATGCAGTGTATTGAGAACTGCATATGAGTAATCAGTATACAAATAGTAACTGGTGTCGAGGTCATCGTTGAAAATTTTTAACCTGAAGTTCATAAAATGTTGCCCGAAATTTTGCAACATTTTACGAACTGAGGGGAAAAATTTTTAATTGATGATCTACACGCTGGTCACTATTTGTTTTGTTATACCTCAAAACCAAACAACTCTACAAGTCAACAAGTAAACACTAATGAAAAAGCTGTGTTCCCCAGTCAACAGTGCAGGGCAACAGTGGGTATTGGTTAACGTCACGTGACGCGATTTTGACTAATCATATGCAGGTATCATGCACTGAGGTATAACAAAGTTTATTATTTACCGTTTATGACGTATTTTGTACATGTAATTTGTAGTGTTTGACTTCGCTTGTCTTGCACACAAATTACATTAAACTTTTAGACTGACCAGCAGTTCATTGCATTAATACTCAGTTTGATGTTGTAACATGTTTATACTGAATTGGGAATCGTGTTTATGGTTTGGTCGCAACCACGTGAGAGTACCAGTATGTATGCGGACATTTCTGATGCATATCCTGGCTTTATGTTAAATATTTAACCGACTTTAGTTACCGAACCTTCCTGCAAAATTTGACGTACTAAGATAGCTTACAGAAAGTTCTGAGTTGGCAGTTAAAACAGAATATGGAGGCATGGTAAGAATGGCTGTTGCAGGACTACAACTATAAGACTATGTAGGACTATGTAGTGTATAGTATCAAACTTGACTTGCATTATGTTGAGTGAAATCAGTTGTATACTGAACTATTTAGTTTTCATTAGGAACAGTAATATGTGAAAGACTGTTTGCATTGGTTGAGCAAAAGACGTTGATGATTTTGCATGTAATTGGATGTGGTTAGGCTGGTGCTTTGCTTGGTTGTGGCATTGTCAACTCCGGCGTAAGAAATGAGTGTGACCCAGCGTTAGCTTTGTTGTCAGACTACATCATGAATAACTCGACAGTGATGCGCATTGGCTCCATCCTCGGGTAAGCACGCGCTATTTATGTCGGTGTCTTGGAGCTGAAAATCTGATGTTTGGTCAGAATAATTTATTTTAAAGCATTATAAACAAGAAATTTGAGCTCATGCTCACGAGATGCATGAAAGCCGATAGCAGTTCCGGTTCAGTAGTTTAGCTGAAAATTGGGGTGTTCTTGCTAAATTAATATACAAATACCAAATTCTCTATCTGGATCGCATAAAGCGTGGCGCCACCTTGTGAATGATATAGACTTGTGTCGCAGCGCTTAATCGGCAAAAAATCCACAAAACCCCCTATTTTGGCGTTCAAGGTCATTCAAGGTCATTGAATGTGGCGCCAATCGAGAGCCAGTATACGACTTCCTGTTAGTGATTAATAGTAACTTAGGCCCTATCTCGCACCGTTCCTGAGATACAGCGACTTATTGGCCAAAAATCGCAAATTTTGCCCACCCCCCTCTCATTTAGCACCCTTGTTTGGGGTGACCCCTTCAAATTTATGGAAAAGCTTTAAGGTTCCTGACACTAGAGTCTTCCAGGCAGCCGACGGTGAAGATTTGGTGACCCTAGCTTGTACCGTTTTTGATTGAAACACCCATGTGACAGACAGACAGACAGACGGACGAACAGAATTGCGATGGCTAAGACGCGCTGAAAGCAGTAGCTGCTTTCGCGTGTAAAAATTACAGTGCATTACTGTGACTGAATTGCTGTTCTTTTACAGTAACTTGTTGAAGTTTACAATTCTATCTGTGTGCCTTTGTCCGTGAGATTCTGTAATAATTAATAATGTGTTTTTTTAGTTTTTAACTTGGGATGTCTATGCTTTGCATTGTGAAGATGAGTTCTGTTTTGTTGTTAATATTAATATTTGCATAATATGTATGATTGTTTGATATATTGCATAAGGCTGCGACTGAGAGCGTATCATCTGGCCTGTCAACTTAACTGTGGTTTTCTGTCTAGTATAAGTTCATGCTGCATCTGTGGCTGAAGGTGTTGGATTGCAGTAGTTGCACATGTAAACAAGATAATGTTCATAGGAACACGGAGTCTGTCCAATGCATTTTGATAGTTTACAGTATATGTCCATATAAATATAATCAGTGAGCTGTTTAGACTGGTAGAAAAAAATCGAACAATTTAATTTCAAATTGAACAGCAGCAATGATACTTTCATCATTTTCTATTATTTTAACTAAACAATAAACATTGTCAGTCACGAGACTATTCGATTCGTCACCAGCACTTTACTATAAATGGTCTATCGTCACCATGTGTTTATCTTGCACCGTTATGGAGATATGGCCCCTCAAATATAATGGGGTCATGAGTCTGATTTTTTGGGGTCACATGACGTCATCGGTCACGTGACTATTCTACTCCTGGGGCCAAGTTCCAATGGGTGGTCCATAGTGACCGTGCATCTATCTTGCATCGTATGGAGATGTGGCGCCTCAAATATTGGACGCACGGACCTGGACACAAAAAGAAAGACGGAAGAATGGAAAGAGAAAGAGGAAGGGGAAGGGAAGGGAAAAGAAAAGTGGAAAAGAAAAAGGACAGGAAAGGGGAAGGAGAAAAGGAATGGAAAATAAAGGGAAGGGAAAGGGGGAAGAGAAGGAAAAGGGGAAGGGATAGGGGAAGGGAAAGGAAAAAAGAGAAAATTGCAAGGGGATGGAGAAGGGGAAGGGAAAGGAGAAGGAAAATGGAGAAGGGAAAGGGAAGGAAAAAGAAAAGGGAAAGGGAAGGTGGAAGGAAGATAGCTTAAGAAATGTAGGACACAAGGACGCACGCACGGACTGACACAAAGGTGATTTTATACTCTGTCCAATGCTATGCACTGCATTGGACAGACAAAAAATGAGTACAGTATCAGTATATTATTATCTTGATGCAATTTTAAATATGTGGTTGTAACTGTCATTATAGGCTTGGTTTGGCGTATGCCGGCTCCAACCGAGATGACATTATCACTCAACTGTCTCCAGTCTTCAGTGACCCACGTGCTTCCATGGAGGTCGGTTGTTTCCTGCTGCTGTTCAGAGTATTTACATACTTATTTTTATCAGGGTGACCACATATTACGAAGACCATTTTCCAGGCCTGGAAAGTCATGGAAACAGCTAAGTTCATGGAAAGTTATGGTAAATAAGATAATTCTTGTGTATTTTATGGCAGTCTCACTGAAAATGTGGGACACAAAATCTGCATTTTGTCTGCTATAGCCAGTCTGGACTGTAAAATATGCTAAAAATGAGTTTGTCACTGGGACTAGGGCTCTGCCTTGAGGCTTGTACCCCACTGGAGGAGCACATACTGCTCCCACAGACCCACTAAATGGTCCCACCCCTCTTGTGTTTGGAAAAATATGTTGTGCTGATAGGTGATGATGATTTTTATTTGTTTGGTTGTGGAAAAGTTATGGAAAATCCTTTTTGAAAAAGACTGGTCACCCTGTCTTATGACAGCTGAATAGTGCTGTTGCGTTGATGCTGGTAGCTTTCTGCTGAATTTATAACGTATCTTGCCTTCATGGACTTACGACAGCTATGTACGCCAGCGAGACGTGGAAGAGTACAGCTAGAATATGTCAGCAGCTGGACGTCTTTTGCCAGCGCAACTTACAGAAGATTCTGGGCATTACATGGAAGAACCACGTGACTAACATGCAGGTGCTAAGCCGGACTGGGCAGCGAAGATTACAGGACACTGTAGCAGAGAGACGACTTCGTATGGCAGGCCATATCATCAGGATGCCACCTGGACGACCAGCCAATCACGCCATGTCATGGACTCCTCGTGATAGTGGCAGACGACAATGTCGTCCAATGAAGACTTGACAGTCTACATTTAAAGAAGACCCAGTGGACCGAGGAGTCGATTGGAACAGCGTCCGCGCTGTGGCTACAAACAGAAGCAGATGGCGAACTCTTGCTGCCCATTGTCCTGTCAAGGATCGGAGGATCTAAGTGTGTAAGTAAGTGCTGTACTATTAATACATTGTGACCATGCATCTATCTGGCACCATAATGGAGATATGGCGCCTCAAAGATAATGGGATCACGACCTTGACCTTTCGGGGTCCCGTGACGTCATCGGTCATGTGATCATTTGATTTGCGGTGGTCGACTTCCTATGGGTGCTCCATTGCAACCATGCATCTATCTGGCATTGTTATGGAGATGTGGCGCCTCAAAGTACATGTACACAAACACACACACAATGACGGACACAATAACAGGCAGAACGACCAATCTCATAATCTCCTCCAATGTTCACTACGTTTGCACTTGGCGGAGATAAAAATGCAGATATATTTGTATTGGTGAATGTGTGCAATTAGGTTGTGAGCACTGCGGCACTGGCGTGTGGCTTGGTAGCAGTCGGCTGCTGTGATGGAAGTGTCACTCCGCTGCTCACTACCGCGCTCATTGAGAAAACCGAGAATGACTTAAAAGATCCGTATACTCGATTCATATCACTTGGTCTTGGACTAACTTTGCTCGGTTTGTTATGCATTTTTGCTCTGTACATTTCAGTATTTCTTGCCTACGTACTTTACATCACCCTCATGATAAGTACAAGTTTGATTGCATCGTTATTGTTTATGCGAAAGTAATGAGTATATAAGTCACTTGGCAGATAAAAACAAGAGGAGTAGTTTTTTTGCATAAAAATTTGCCTTTTGTTGTTGAGTTGAGTAACTTATACTGTAGTACTTGAAATATATGTGCAGTCGTTGTTTGTTTGTATAAATGTTTGCTGAATTTTTGACCAATGCTTTGACTGTTGTTGAAACACAGGTCGACAGGAGCAGGCTGATGCTGTGTTAGCTGCACTGGAAGTTCTGCCTGAGCCTCACAGAAGCATGATCAGAACACTGGTCGATGTCTGCGCATATGCAGGTACTAGCCAATGTATACCTTTATCCTACAAGAAATTTCAGCTAATGCTCACGAGACGCGTGAAAGCCTATAGCAGTTCTTGTTCGCAAATTGCCTCAGTCTATCTCCAGCCATTTCGCTGCAGTTCACTCTTGAAGTGTGCAGTGCAGCCGAAAATTGCAAAAAAAACAATGAAACCCATTATTTTTGGAGTTCAGAGTCTTTCAAAGTCATCAATGTTGATACAACTAAAAAGCTCATCATTAGGGCTTGTTGTGATAGGCAGCATGCCCATGCCTATCTGCAACCGTTTTTACGAAAGACTGGCCGACAACAGTAAAATAACGACTTTTACAACTTTTACGGAGGTACTGCTCTTTGATGCCCTCGTGCACAGGTTTTTTTGAACCTAGAAAATCGAGACTTGGACCATCAAAATCTATGTTAAATGCTGAAAATTTCATACGCAGCTTCTCCGTGTCTATCTCAGTTGATTTCGGTGCAATTCGCTCTTGAAATGTGTCTTGCAGCCCGAAATTGCCAAAAAAATCCATAAAACCCTATTTTGGCATTCAAGGTCATTGAATTTGGTGCTAACTGAGAGCCAGTGTACGACTTTCTATTAGTGATTAATAGTAATCTAGGCCCTATCTCACACCGTTATTGAGATACAGCGACTTAGTGGCTAAAAATCACAAATTTTTCCTATCTCCCTCTCATTTAGTGCCTTCATTTGGAGTGACCCTCTTCGAATTTATGTTGAAGCTTTACGATTACTGAAACTAGAGACTTCCAGGCAGCCGACGGTAAAAGTTTGGTGATCCTAGTTTGCACTGTTTTTGACTGATTCACCCATGTGATGAACAGACAGATGGACAGAATTGCAATGGCTAAGATGCGCTAAAGCAGTAGCTGCTTTTGGGCATAAAAATACTTATTATTTTTTTAGTTTAATACATCAAAGTTTAAGAACCTTTTGACCATTTCTCATAGTTTTAAGCCAGTCGCTAACCAAGACTGTTCAGAGTTCAGACAATGACATTGGAAATGATATGTTCTGTAGCTTTTTGAATTTGTATATTTTGAAAGTGTTAGAACCAGCCTATTGATGAAGCAGATATAAGTAGAGATTATTATTCAGTTATCATAGGAAAGGAAATTTCACTGAGATGTTTTAATGAATATGGGAATGCAGATTGAGTCGTAGAAGTTTACTGTTTTGTTTCACTTTGAAGCTGTATGAAGTTTTGTGTTATTGTTGTTATGTCATCAGGTACCGGAAATGTTCTCAAAGTTCAGCATTTGCTACACATTTGTTCTGAACATTATGACGTCAAAGATCAGGTCTGACAACCAGTGCAGTGTTTTGTACATCTTTTACCCATTTACTTTACAAAATGAATCTGTTAAGGCACCAAGAATTTGCTGTTAAGATGGGGAGACATTGGCATCAATCCAGCTGGTTAGTTAAAACAAGCATGTTTGAAAAGCTGTTTTTTCGCTTTCGTCTTAAAGACTGCTCAATGGATAAACAGCAGATAAAGTTGACGGCCATTTGCAGTTTGCGTGTTGCAATGTCTTACTGTTTCTTTAAACATTGTTATTGAAAGATTTAAGTGTTGCTATTCCTTCACTTTGGAGCTTACTTACATACAACTTCAGATCTGCTAAACTATTTAGCACTTGAAGTAGTTCATAAACTGACCTCTCATTATTGTTCACAGATGAACAGTTCCTTGCAGCTGTAGTGCAGTTTAATGAATGTCGTTTGATAGGCTGATTATTCCATGGTTGAGTGAGATTGTATGAGATCTGTTGAAGAAATCTGCCAGTAGTGTACAGAGATTAGTCAGTAGTTGCATCTAGGGCCATAAAACCAGTGATTTAAATTATCTCACATTTTCAGCTGCTTGTGTTAGTGTGTTCAATGTGGTACTGTTTTTAGGACAACAATGACAAAAAGGAAGATAAGAATAAGAAGAAAGAAAACAAAGGAAAAGAGAAAGAACAAGATGCATCTAATTTGTCATCTCAGCAAGGTACTTTGCTTATTGCATTTTGGACTATCACATTTGTTTTTGGTTTTTTATCACATTTTGTTTTTGGTGTTAATGCACTATGTAGAATAATGATGGTTTAAATTCTATTGGCATTAGCAAATGCTGATAATTTGTCAGTCCAAAAGGCAGTGATATTTTGTTAGTTTTGTGCAAGTATTGCAGTTGAACTTAACCTAGCAGATTAGCATTTTTTTTTGAATATCTGCTTTCTCTTTTCTCTGTCTTATATAATAAGTTGTAAATTAAAACATCAATGAATGACGTTTTGCTTGAATTTGTACTTTTTTTAAAACTAACTTTAGACAACTTATCATTTATGTAATGCTGTAACTCAACTTATCGCAATTCCCATAATCATTTTGAGAAGATGAGTTCCAATTTGTAAATATAGTCACGAACTTATGTAAGCTATATAATGTGTAAGCTATTATTTTTTCCCTATATCCAGAAACTGGAACTTGTCTTATGAGATCTGTGATAAGCCAAGTATTCATTCCATTGCACAATATATTGCTGTCATGTGTGATAGCTGTAGCGGTGCTTGGCATTGCACTGATAGCAATGGGAGAAGACATCGGTACTGATATGTCATTCAGAACATTCGGACATCTTGTGAGTCATCTCGTTTATACTGATTATGATATTACTACTCCGCTTTGTTACTGACATTCGTGTCTAGTTAACGGTAAACTGTTCTCATTTTGTAGATACTGGCATATTTTACACGTCTGTTATATTGATTTTGACTGCTATTATGATGTTCAAATTTGTTAAAAGAGGTTAAAAGGGTAAAGGTCGTCAGTTTGTATAGCGCATTGTTGATACGACTGAAAAGCTCGTCACTAGTACTTGTTGTGATAGGCAGCATGCCCATGCCTATCTGGCATTGGTAAAATGACTTTCACAGGGGTACCGTCTTTGATGCCCTTGTGCGCAGGTTTCCTTGAACCTAGAAAATCGAGACTTGGACCGTCGAAATCTACGTTCAATGCTGAAAATTTTATACACAGCTTCTCCATGTCTATCTCAATTGGTTTCGGTGCAATTCGCTGTTGAAATGTGTCTCACAGCCCAAATTTGCCAAAAATCCATAAAAACCCCTATTTTAGCGTTCAAAGTCATCTAAGGTCATCAAATTCGGTGTCAATTAAGAACCAGTGTATGACTTCCTGTTAGTGATTAATAGTAACCTAGGCCCTATCTCGCACTGTTATTGAGATACAGTGACTTGTTGGCTAAAAATTGCAAATTTTACCCACCTGCCTCTCATTTAGCTCCCTAGTTTGGAGTGACCCCCTTCAAATTTATGTTAAAGTTTTACGGTTCCTGAAACTAGAGTCTTCTAGGCAGCCAATGGTGATGATTTGGTGATCCTAGCTTGCACCATTTTTGACTGATCCACTTATGTGACAGACAGACGGATGGACAGACAGAATTGCGATTGCTAAGATGCGCTGAAAGCTGTAGCTGCTTTTGCGCATAAAAACCTGAAAGGTGCCATTCATCAGTTAGTTGCAATGTAGTAGCACAGTCTTCGACAATTGAACGACTGCTTAAACTGCTTTAAGTTAATGTCGGTTTGTCTCGGACGAATTTGAACGCTGTTGAACAGTTTTGAGCCTGCAGACTTTTCTCTGTGCTGGTCTTTGAAGTTGCTGTAGGCAGGTGCATCTATCCCCCCTGAGCTCTTGAAGTAAGTTCCCCCCTAACTCAAGGTGAGGGCGAGAATGAGGCGTCGAGGGGGTGGGGAGTGGGGAGAGAGTAACCCTTTTCCCAGCCAACTAAGGGGTCTGGGTGAGTGTCGTGAGCTCCCCCAGCGGGGTCCAGGGCAGAGCCGCGGCAAAAACACGAATTTGGTGCATTCTAAGCATCACAGAACACTTCTGTACGTAATTGTGTCAAAAATGCAGAATTATAATATTCAATGTCCCCCTAATTTTCCAAAACCTTTCTCCCCTATTTTTCTCAGACGGTAGGTCCATCTGACAGCACGTGTGCATGTATTGAGCGTACTGTATTGTGACTGTGTGGTTGTGGCTGTAGTTACGTTATGGAGAGCCGGTTATCAAGCGTGCTGTTCCACTTGCCCTGGCACTCGTGTCAGCTTCCAATCCTCGTCTGCAAGTTCTCGATGTTCTCAGCAAGTTTTCTCATGATAGTGACGCCGAGGTCGCTCACAACGCCATTCTTGCTATGGGCATTGTAGGTGCAGGTATGTGTCATAATGGCCAACTACCATACCTACATTATATTATAGCAAAACATTGAAAGACAGTCAGTATTTGGCAAAGGTATAGATAAGAATCTGGTGCCATTTTTGTGACATGCAGTGCAGTAAGTTGCACATAGCTGAGCACTGCATGGTATTATACCACCTGCAGTCTTGTTTAAACACGAGTGCTGTATTCTAAACTTTAGCCCAATTTCGGAACACCTAGCTCTCTATCGAATGTATGCCTCTGCTAAGCATACTACAGCATGATCATAGCTGTTATGTAAAAAATTAATTGCAGCACTGAAAACATTTGAGCATGTGCACATGGTGTTTTGTATCGTGGCTGAATCGCCGTGCATGTTTTAGGCACAAACAACGCCCGACTAGCGACGATGCTGCGTCAGTTGGCTATATACCATGCCAAGGATCCCAACAACCTATTCTGTGTGCGCATTGCACAAGGCTTGACGCACCTGAGCAAGGGCACGTTGACGCTGTGTCCTTACCATGCCGATAGACAGATCATGAATCCTGTGGCTGTTGCTGGCTTGCTCACTTTCCTAGTCTCTTGCCTCGATGTTAAGACCAGTGAGTATTGTGATACAGTTCTTTTTTGCATAAGTATACACTGTGGTCCATAAAGAAACGTGCCACTTTTATTTTTTGAATAGCTCCATGAAACAGTGGCCGATTTTAATAATTTTTGGCACACAACATCAAGAAGAAACTTGACACAAATGATTTTAGTTCTGACCACCTCACTTTAATACTGTCGCTACACTACCTTGTGAAATGCAGAAGTTGTAGTTTGACCATTTACAACAATGAATTCATACTGGATAGCCCATGCATTGGCTCAGAAATGATTAACTGAATAACGACAAACACAATTGGCAATTATTGTCTCACCAAAAGTCATACGTGTCATATCACATCGTCTTTATTACAGCATGTGCTCATAATGTCGTCCTCCAGCACGAATACAAGCGGTAGTTGTTGACACTACTCGCTAACAGCAGGATCAGTAACCTGCATTTCACAAGGTAGTGCAGCTACAGTATTAAGGTGAGGTGGTCAAAACTAGTCACTTGCATCAAGTTTCTTCTTGGTGTCGCACTCCAAATATTATTAAAATTGGCCAATTTTCACGGAGCTAATACAAAAAATAAAAGTTGCACTTTTTTACAGACCACAGTGTAGTTAAACAAAAAATTTCTTATATTGTTCTGTGCTTAACGTCTTCTCATCTACAGCAGGTGAATAATTGATCCTTCTGTAATTGACCTTTGACTATTGCTTAATTGTATAAGCCCAAATTCCATTACGTCGACTTTCACCGAAACTTCCCGGCGGGGAAAGTTGTGGCCACAAATCTCGAAAGTCACGGACACAAACCATCTCGACAAGTCGGCGAGGTGATTTCTGTCGCGGACTTTCATGATTTGTGTCCGCGACTTTGTCGGGAACTTGTCCTGGACTTTGTTGCAAAGTCAGCATAATGGAATTTGGGCTTTAAGCTGTACGACCAGTTTATCAGTTGCTTTTTGTGCTGTTATTCGGCTAGTTTTTAGTTAGGCACTTCGTCACTAGCATGTGCCTAGACAAAATGCACAGCGTTATCATGCATAACGTTCCTGCATTTCTGACATTGTAGAATGTGCTTTTCTTCTTCTCGATGCAGTTTAGATGTTGCTGACAGAGTGTTAAATATGACGTTATTCATTTCACAGGTTTTGTTTACTTTTAGTCGTCAATACACATCCGTGCGTGTTTCTTGTATTTGTGTTCGGATGCATTAGCACTGTGTAAAACCAACATTTGTAGTAATTCTGGGCAAGTCGCACTATATGATCTACAGCCTGGTTACGGCAATGAAGCCGCGTATGCTGGTCACATTTGACAAGGATTTCAATGCGCTGCCGGTGTCCGTCAGAGTTGGCCAGGTACTGGCAGCTTTATACATTTTGTTATCAGTCTGCTCCAAACGTGAACCAGTCATTAATGTGCAGTCACTGCAGTGTGATGATAGTGATGTCTGATTGGTAATTTTATCCTCTGGCTCTTTGGTTAGGAAATTGGATTTGCAATCGAGAGGTCATGAGTTCGACTCCTGGCTGGTCTGCTGCCAGGTAACTACTCTGGGCAAGTTGTTCACACACATGCCTTTGTTACCAAGCAGTACAATTTGGTTCTGGCCATTAGGCAGTGACGCTCTTTGCCTAGGAAGGCATAGGCCTTTGCATAGGCCTGGCATTGCACTGGCAATGCGTCATGGTCCAGCCACCTAGTGGCTCAGTGGCCTAAGATACTCTGTATGGAGCATAGATTTTTTTTTCTTTTTATCTTGATGCACTTAACAAACAAGCATGGTTCCTTCATCACTGCGGCCTTGGCAGATTTGGCCAAGGTCAAACTTCCTCCGCTGGCATCAGTTTATCTATTTATAGTCACATTGTAAACCTATCCATCATTACGGCATGTTATCTCTGTTGACAATGTTGACTGTGTCTGTGCTGTTTGCTCTATAGGCTGTCGACGTCGTCGGTCAAGCAGGTAACCCAAAGACCATCACTGGCTTTCAGACACATACCACACCTGTGCTGCTGGCATTTGGAGAACGCGCTGAACTTGCTACTGAAGAATGTATCCTTTTTACTCAATCAGTGTCAGTTGTTGTCTTAGATACAAAGACAACATTTAACATTTGTATGAAGCACAGCATTCTTCGTTGCCTGCTTAAATAATCTCCTGATACAGTCATTAACCATTATTGTTATCAGGTCAGCAGCTTTGTTATGTTTGTTTTCATAGGTTCTACATACATCGTGCAATAAAAATGTCAAATCTAAACAGATATGAATAACGTTTCGCACACTTAATACCCAAAAAATTCCTGAAGAGACTGCCAAATTTCATTTAGAAATATTATTTCTTACCAAAATTATCAAATGTTGAATATCGATAACAAAATGACGAAATTTGGCAGTTGCTTCAGGAATTAATTGGAGATTAAGTGTGCAAAATGCTATTCATATCCATTTAGATTTGACAATTTTATTGCACGATGTCTAGGGGGTCGATTTTTCACCTGGACACAGTGTATTTTCGTAACTTAGGCCCTGGGATCATTATATCTGATCACTTTCACTATATCAGTGTTATTTCAATGGCGTTTGTCATTTAACCTTGACATTCCGTTCAGATCTGCCACTGACTCCAGTCATGGAGGGCTTTGTCATCTTGCAGAAGAATCCAGACTATGACGGCTGATTAACTGCATTTCATACTATCTCCCATCAAACACTAGTTTCTGTTATTATTTGTTTGCTGACTGTTGCCAGTTTATGGTAATTTTGCAGCTTGTATGTAAAAATAAATATGTTTGTAACAAAAAAATGTAAATGCACTTTTTGTCAAGTACATTTTTTCTCACAGCTATAATTTTTGCCATGCAGCAATTGCCTCGTACTACCTCCCATTAAATTCTTGCTTGTCAAATTTTTTTCTGAAGCTACAAAATTTTGGACTGGAAATCCCCAAATCCCTTATTTTGAAAAAAAAATTAGGGGGAACATTGAAATGTTGATATATTCAACTCCAATTTCCTGCCCCGTTTTTAAACACAATGCAGCTGACTAATCTTGACACAGATATTGTTATAAGAGCAAATTGTTTTAAAGGTCCGCTGCCACGTTGAAACTCACTCGCGCAATTTATGTAGATTTAAATTAGACATCTAAACTTGCATATATAACATGTTGATTTGAGCTTCATAAATATACAAAATTAATTTGCAATTTCAAACAAAATGCGGCATCATGTTACATTAGGCGAAAAAACCAGTTCCCCAGGTGACGTCATGAGCCTAGCTTAGAGACGTCATGAATATTAATGGCCTAGCCAGTAACGTCATCAGTCTAGGCTAGGCCATTACTATTCACGCTGTTTATTGGCTAGCGTGATGACGTCACTGGGGCGCCTACATGCCAATATGGCGACATGTTTTCAAAGTTACTTTCGTAGATCGTCGATTTTAAAGGTAAATTTCTCCGCGTTGACAAAATGCTGGGCGCTAATATTACTAATATTGCTGATATTACTGTCAAAATTATCAGAACATCATGCAATTTTAGAAAAATGGATAAAATATACACGTTAATTTTGGTGTCTAGGGACCTTTAATTTGTTTATCTATATAAGCATGTATCATCAAAATGAATGTATGCTTTAAGTACAGTTCTCATTAGGCATAATATAAACAACAAATTTGAGCTAATGCTCATAAGACGCGCGAAAGCCTACAGCATGCCCATGCTTATGTGCAACTGTTTTCACGAAAGACTGGCCAACATCGGAAAAATAGCAACTTTATAGGGGTGCCATTCTTTAATGCCCTCGTGCGCAGGTATTCTTGAACCTAGACAATCGAGACTATCTATCTATATATATATATATGTCTATCTCAATTGGTTTTGGCGCAATTCACTCTTAAAATGTGTCTTCGCAGCCCAAAATCGCCAAAAAATCCCTATTTTAGCGTTCAAGGTCATTGAATTTGGTAGCAATCGAGAGCCAGTGTACGACTTCCTATTAGTGATTAACAGTATCCTAGGCCCTATCTCGCACCGTTATTGAGATACAGCGACTTATTGGCTAAAACTTGCAAATTTTTCCCGCCCCCCTCATTTAGCGCCCTCGTTCAGGGCCCTTCAAAATTTCGGAAAAGCTTCACAGTTCCTGAAACCCTTCCAGGCAGCCGACGGTGAAGATTTGGTGATCCTAGCTTGCACTGTTTTTTGACTGATCCACCCGTGTCGTCACACAGATTGATGTACGAATGGACGGACAGAATTGAGATGACTAAGACGCGCTGAAAGCAGTAGCTGCTTTCGTGCGTAAAAACTGCAATATTTTTGAGGCTCTCATACAAATGTTGGGAATTCAAGTTTTTTCTAGAGACGGACAACAACCGGAAGCACAATGATTTTTTATTAGGTCTTTTCCGGGTTCACAAATATTGGAAAATGTGTACCAAGTAACGAAAATAATGCATACAAGATGAACTGACAGTTTACTGGTAATGGAATATACTATAGTACAAGTATAGTACTGCAACGAAATGGAACTATAAAACGTGCGTCTTGTGGCCTGCATGGACTTGTTCCAATCAACAACAGCACATTTAACAACAGTCATTACTGCTCAGTCAGTCATTTCAGATGTTATCGATCATCAGCGGCTTGCGGTTGGTGGTGCTACTTGTGGCATTGTCGAGGGCGACATCAAACCAGACTGCATGTGACCAGACATTGCTGCATTCGGTCCCAACAGAAGCTACAGAACGACATCATCAATAACAAAATTTGTGAATACAAAACAAAACTTGGGGGAATAGATAGATAGCACAAATACAGTTTTTTCACCACCTGATGCTCAACAGAAAGCGCAAATTACCAACTCGTAGTACTTCTCACAATGTCTTGACTCATTTTTATTTTGGTACAGATTTACAAAGTTAATCTCTTACAAGAATACTAAAATTACTGAGCTTAGTGGCCTTTTACTACCGGTATGCCTGAAAAATGTAATTGTAAGCTCTGCATTCCGAACCTATTTGAGTTGTCTTAGTGATACGAGTCAAGGAAGCACTTCAGATTATCTGGGGCAACCTGCCACAAGAAACAAGGCTATGAAAGACTTATCAAAGTAAGCGAATGAAGGCTTGTGTTGGAGCTTTGAGCTGTTAAAAATCTATAAGCTGGTGGTGGACACTTTGAACATTCACAGTGACAATGAAATTCTGGCATCTGGTCATTAGTTATTGCATTGGTGTAGTAGCTTGAACATTTTTTAATGCTGAAAAATCGGTAGAAGGTCATGTTAGAAAGTCTATAACTTTGTTGTTTTTCAACAGAATCAAATGTTCCTTGACAGTTAGATGTAGAAGCTTTCATTCAATAAAACTGTAAAATTTCAAATTACTCTACAGGGTGCGGCAAAAAAGTGGACCCCAAAAGTTGGAATTTTAATTTGAACTTTTACAGTTTTATTGAACAAAACCGTCTACATCCAACTGCCAACATGTGGCAGTCAGATGTAGAATGTTTTATTCAACAAAACTGTAAAATTTCAAATTAAAATTCCGAACGGTTGCTTAAAAACAGCAAAAAACTTTAGGTGTCCACTTTTTTTGCTGCACCCTGTGCAGTCTCACTAGCTGTTGCTTTGACACTGACCTGCCTTTGTTGTTGTATTTGTTGCTCTTCCATTTGATTTCGTTCACTTTCAAACATGACTGGTAATGCAAGAATGGTAGCGGATGATGCAATGACCCAAATACCAATTCGACCGACGTGGTACAACCATTTTGAACTCTCCCACGATGCAGATCCAACACGAGATACAACTGATCTTAACTTTTCTGGAAACATTTCTGTTAGCCCAATCAGACGCTCAAGAACTGTTTCATCAGCATCCTAAAAATCATACCAAGTTAAACCGTTAGGATGCAATTTACTAATGCTAAGTAGTACATTATATCTATTGAAGCAACATAACAGACTCATGTACAGTTCAGGAACTGATTTTGTACTAAACAGCAAACAAACTGAACCAATTCAGTCTTTCAATGTACTTTACGGTAAGAAATGTAACTTAAACAGAGAGTTATAAAAAGGTATAAACACGTTCGCCCGTAACAAACAATACAGAAATGGAAACAAACAGTCTATCGAAAAGTACACTAACTCAAAAAGTTCTGATGTAGGCAGAGCCGGTCTACAAATATGGCAATACCTATGCCTATTAGGACAAGAGTAGTGTGACTAATTACAACAGCAGACCACAGCAGGTCATACTGGAGAACAAGTAGGAAAGATTACGCTAAAGACTAGGGTTCGTGGTTAGGGTCAAGGTCAAGGTTAGTTAAGCAATCTGATATGATCATACATTTGGTGTCGGTGTGGTTTCATTACAAGCAGAAGAAGATCATGTTACTGCTGGTACAAAACCGTGGCACGGTAAATAACTTTTGCGATAGCGCCGGAAAACTTACTTCAACCTCACGTAAGAACACTATCACGTTTACTGCTGGCATAAAACTGTGGCCAGGGCACACATGAGCACGCTGATAACACTAAATGGGTCGATGCAATAGTCTCTTTAATCGAACACAATAATTATCGTTATTAATTATGGTTAGAAACCTCGTCGTCATCGTCGTCGTCGTGTGCATGCAGTTTCGCCAGTTCAGCATCATCGTCGTCATTCGGCATGCCCGGCGCAAACACGTTTGCCACGTCGCCCGGACTAGTCACACTTCCACCGATGTTACCTGCAGCCATCGTACTTTGACGTCTTCGTTACTTCCAAACAGCAGCTTCCTAAAATGAACGTAATGTAATGAAATAATGAACTCAAGGACAATCGCTTCCTACGATGCCATTTTAAGCAAAGAATGTCTATTGCTGAGTTTTAGGGATGGGTCATACTTGTGCAACTCGTAATAAATTATTTGCGAATACGAAATTGCGATTAAACGAAACCGTACGTTAACCGTATGTTTTCAAATGGAACACTACACCGACACCCCAGGCGCGTTTCGCACTTTTTATTTCTCTGAGAATTCCAGAGAAATAACTAGAAATACGTTCTGTGGAACGAGGTATCTGTCTCATTGCCACGCTAGCCTAGCAGCTGCGTATAAGCTAGAGGGGTAAGTGCAAACAGGGCGCAATTATCTTAAACGGGGGCCGAGTTGTAGCCAATTTTGTCCCAAAATTCGTTGCCATGGCAACAGGGGTCGGGTCGGCAGGCGAGATGACACCATCAGCTAGCACATGGGCTCGAAAATGGGGGTGTAGGTGAAAACAGCGTGCAATTATTTTTCACGGGAACAGAGTTATAGCCAATTTTGTCCCAAAATTCGTTGCCATGGCAGGGGAAATTTTAACGACACCACCGGATAGCCCGGACCCGAAAATAGGGGGTATGTGCAAAAAGCGTGCAATTATCTCTACGGGGACCGAGTTATACCGCTTTGAAGTTCCCATAGGCCGTAATGCAAATTTTTAAAATTGGGGTAAAATAGGGGAAGGAGTTATCAGATTTTTTTTATCTCAAACAAACTCAATCTTACTTTTAGGGCCCCGATCGAACCACTGTGCAAAATTTCATCAAGATCGAATCAAAATTGCAGCCGTAGGAGTGTTTACAGATCGACGGGCAGACAGAATGACAGAAGTGATTTCATAATCTGCCCCATGCTATGCTATAGCAATGGGACAGATAAAAAGTGCGAAACGCGCCTCTGTTGTAATTAATATGACCCAACACTGAGGGGCGAGTCTATTCCATGACTCATGACCTTATGACTCTGAGTAAACTAACGGATGACTCGATTCGTGACCGCCGTTAGGCCTATGACACACCATCCAAGTTCTGGGCCCAAGTTGTGATGACCAGACACTAAAGGTAAAGGTAGGCATGCCCTAGCTGGGGCGTAGGCGGGGTGCTCATCTCGCACTCGCAGCCGTTGAGCCCGTAGGTGGATAAACCACTTGAGTCCGTGACGCATGGCCAGTGCAACGCCAGACCTACGGTTACCTTCACAGCCTCGGGGCATCACCGCCCTTTGACCGGTACCAAATTATACTGCTTGGTGACAGAGGCACATGTGTGTGAACAACTTGCCTAAGGTCGTTACCCGGCAGTGTCCTGGTGCGGAGTCGAACCTGC
>Ga0209367_1001842_pt1 | contig 27067 bp, 12 predicted proteins | sample WorMetLIZISLAND2_FD_187412 | JGI IMG/M metagenome (GOLD analysis project Ga0209367, IMG submission 187412) | Marine gutless worms symbiont microbial communities from Max Planck institute for Marine Microbiology, Germany - Olavius geniculatus... ... | reverse complement strand
GCCCTACAGTATGTCGGCTAATCACATAGTGCCGTCTCCTGGCCCGCCGCTGCGAGATTAAATCTGCGTCCGGCCGGCGCCAGACCCGGCGTCTGACGCTGATGTAGAGAATTAATGTCATGATGTTGCAGCCACAGCGTGACTGCGATAAGCAGAAGCAGGCAGCGTCAGCTTCAGCAGAGGACGGAATCTGCGACACGATAGCATATCGCACAAGCGACGATCTGAACGATTACTCTCATTCGCGGTTTTTGACATTTCCGATGGCGGTGAAATAACGGCTCTTATTAACCCCTAGCTATTCATGTCCAGTACACAAGTCCACAGCTACAGACTCACTGCAAAGTCACACCCAACTACTGGCAACTAGTTGCGTTCACACCTGAAATCAGTTTGCGCGCACGCGGTTATTGGCAAAATCGAACATCCCAAAATGGTCTGAATGTCGACATATAACCCCCCTCCGCTAAGACAAAATCTCCCTCTAAAGTCGGGGTAGGACGGAACCCTCCCCCTCAAGATAGACTAAGACAGAACCCCACCCTCTTCGTCATGTCTGTAGCATGTACAATGCGCTGTACACCTTCACTTATAGGACGAATACCAAACTACAATCGGCAACAATCAGCATACTTTACAAGTCAAGTTGTTAGGTAGCTGGTGAGTTAAAACCAGAGCAAATCCCCAGACTGGAGACGCCACACGTGAGCTGTTTTTGATCCACGACAGCGGCCCAAAGATCCCTACATTCATGTCTTTAATGTCCCACCTGTGCGTTCTGCTATGGACCCTGCTCGGTGCGCTGCAGCAGGACCAGACAGTCGTCGCGACACAGCTGCTGCAGGACGCTCTCGGCCAGACGCCAGCGAAGCGACAGAAGAAGTTTACCGCATCACACCAAGAAAGGCTGCAGAACCTCTGCGTGGACCGCCGCGACGGACGCAAGAGCGTCGCCGAGACACTGAGAGCTGTCGGCCACTGCGTCCGGCTGCTGTAGACCTAGATGACTGACTGTTTGAACATTAAACTTTTTAGGTTTTGCTATAAATTATCGTCATGTTTTTTCATGTTTTACATTCATGGTGGCTTCTTAGGCTAATTCGATTTTAGGTTATAGCTGAACTGTAATATACTGCTTGCTAAACTGCAAACTAGGCAATTCTTCATTTTTTAAGGTTTTAGATCTTTTCAAGTCGCTGTATATATTGTACTTCTGAAAAGTATCTGTGAAGTCATAAATTATGTTCGTAATTTTTACTTTTTAGATTTTACCTTTTTAAAATATTTTGCTGTATATATTTTGCTTTTGAAAACTTTAAAGTATCTGAAAATTGCTGTAAATTATCATCGTATTTTTTCACATTTTACACTTATCGTGTCTGTAAATTGCTATAAATTTTTGTTGTATGTATACATTGCTGTAAATATATCGCTTCTCTACATTTTGGTACATTAAATGAAATTGTAAAAAAAATTAAAACTTACATAAAATTAAGCGCAAAAAAATTCAACTTTATTCACCGTGAATGGCATTTACATACTATACTATACTATTATACTATAAACAAACAATAACACAACTAATAATGACAATATCGGCTGTATCTCGTGCAAGTAAAGGAGGAGAAGAGGGGGATTCTGTCCTGGGGGAAGGTTATGTCCTTGGGGGGTTATGTTCGGACACCATAAACTGCATAGGTCTTTAGTCATTTTTACCATATACACCGTGTCTCAAAAAAATCAAAAATTTTTTTTGTCATAACTTTGTCAAATGTTTACTAAATTTAATAATCGTTGGTACGGAGATGGTCAAGACGATGAAATTATGCAAGATGCACTCATTTTCCACCTCAACTAATTTATGTCAACGCACTACCGCGTAAAACAGATGTTCCAAATTGTTGCATAACGCTGAATTATTTTCCAAGTGAACGCTGTAACGACTTAATTAGCAGAATTATAAGTTTGTATAACAAATCGCTTGCAATTCATCAGAATTTATGTTCAAAGTGGGCCCCGCATATAAAGACAATGGCTTATATAGATGCAACGCCACTGGCTGATAGCGGAATCAACAAACAAATGATCAAACGGCATTCACTTATTGATTAGATGTGTTTTAAGCTCATCATTCAGCTATTTTGTTGTCTGCTGTTTTGCCATAAAATACTTAATACCACAAAATTATTAAACCACGTGGCACCCTCTGTCGAATTGATGATGCAAAGGTAAGCAATCCGATACAAATAACTACCGTGTAATGTAACGATTTTGAGCATCTGTGTTTTGGTAAATGAGTGCACTTTACATAATTCTATCGTCTTGGCTATTCTTCTGCCAAAAATTGTTAAAGTTAATAAAAATTGGACAAAGTTATAACAAAAACAATTTTGACTGTTTTTTGAAACACGGTGTACAAACGCAGACGCATTGTAGACGCACAGTGAGCGAGCGTCATGGTTCGCAAGCACAGTAGTCGGCGTCGGTCTGGAATACAGCAACAAGGACCAGCAACGAAGACATGGGCTGGACACTGAATTAGGAAGATCTGTCACGTCTGTCCATGCGCCGGCGCTGCACAATATATCAAGCTTCGCCGTTGACTAATTCGTCCGCGGTGCTGGCAATACAAGCACAATTTGTCATCGCCGATCACTGTCCGAACAAACGCATCACTTGTATCACTACTTGTTTATCCCTGTCCGGATACCTACCTATCTGTCGCGACTCGCCAATCTACCGGTTGCTGCTGCTGACATAAGCTGTAAGTATTTATTAACTAATGCAGATAGGCCTACGCTAATACTGCAAATGTTGCCGCTTTACACAAACACACCTGCGACTGGGCATGTGACGTTAATATCCAGAATAAAAAATACACTGGCACATTTCAAGAAAACTGTACTTCAAAAAACAAGATAACGAACTGTTTATATTAAAATTTCAGACCGTTAAAATGACGAAAAAGCCAAAAGGCCGCTCCAGAATCAAGCTCAGCCTGCCTCGTTGACTTGACAGACGTTGTTTTTATACCAACAAAGACGATCATTTTACAGACTGTTTGAAATATTGCATCATTTGTTTTTACACAGTATCTGCTTTAACTTTAAATAAATAAGTAAGTAAGTAACTTTGAACATAAACGTAAAATTAATATAGCGCATAACGTTCTTTAAAACCTCTAAAATTGTATCTAAATGCAGATGTTGGCTTTGATTTTTCTTCTTCTTGTAACAAGCTCAAGAACGTCGTGTCCCGAACATGGTAGCCTATTTTTAAACAGTCGGTCGACGCAGCGCCAATTTGCTTGCTGCATATATACGACTTTCCTGTGCAGAATGGGGGGGCTAAATTAGGTCGTTTGTCTGTAACGGGACTGGCTTAATCCCTAAGTCAAGCCAGCGGAGACCGATAGCCAACGGCAACCAATTGAGACCTCATCGGGTATAAGTCTTCACATGGGGCTGACTGTACGGCTGATCAGCAGATGTCTCGACATCCTATTTGTCGTCTTTGATTGCAAACAAACGCACAGTAGCACAAATAACCGTTGTTATCATTAGGCTTTCGACGTATCCATTCTATTGATAAAAATCTGTGCGCGATTGTTGGCCTTTCATCATCGCAGGCATCGTTCGCGTAGCCAGCAGTCGTTTTCTTGTTCTAGTCGAAATGCACCTGAAAGCGAAAGATCAATATTTTTGCATTTTGGCGACTTTTGACTTCCTAACGTAGGCCTATTCGACAAAGGTTTAGGTCGTTAAGTTTTATAGCTGATATGCGGCAAGTGAAAACTAGTAATGTCAACGCATCATGGTGGCGTGTCGCACGACTGCACTGCAATAATAAATTGGCTATAACTGTGGTAAGCCTATAGCGATAATTCCAAACGTTGTCAAGTGAGAAAATAGCGGGAAGCCCGCTCAATCCCGCAGCGTGTCACGCGTCGCTGGCTTTGGATCGATATACGCGATCGTCAAACTGTCCCAGAGCCCAGTGGAAAAACAGGTCGTCAAACTCGTCGGTCGTCGTGTTTTTGGCGATGTGAGCCGTGCGCAGAACACGTGGGTGAGTGTCCCATTGACATGAGAATGTTCTGTCTCTGGTAGCTTTTAGTCTAATCGAAGTCCCATTGCTTCCGAGTTTCGAGCGACGCTTTGATTAGAAACACCGCTTGAGTGCCGTTGTTCGTTTGCCCGTAAAATTATTTGCATACGGGGGATTTTCTCACTTTTTGATTTTAATTAATTACTTTTCAAAAAGTAACAAAAAGCTTAGCTGTTGCTAGGGTAAAACCGACCGTACTGGTTGTCACTGACCTTGAAGGTCATTCAAGGTCATCGATTTGTATGTCATTTGAAAGCCAGTATGGGACTTCCTATTAATGATCAATAGCAACCTAGGCCGTATCTTGCACCGTTTAGCCACAATGCATCTGTGACAAACAGACAGACAGGCGAACGGGCGACAATCACGACAAAGGGCCGATTTTAAGCTTACAGCTTAGCGGTCGGACCAAAAAGTCATATCCGAAAAGTCGTCTCATTTATGTCGGTGACGAGAAGCATCAAAAACTATTTCGCTTGACATTTATCACGGATTTTTGACTGCAAACAACGTAAATCTCGTCGTTTTTCTGATAAAGTAAAAAGTGGGTGGATGTCTCATTTACAGAAGAATGAAATATTCCGTCTCTGGTTTAGTCTAATTCAAGTCGCAAGCTTAACGGTTTCGAGCCACGGTGCTCTGATTGGAAGAGCCGCTTGAGCGAACGCGCTGCAACTGTAATACGAAGTCAGCTCCGCGCAGCGAGCTGAGAGTTGCTGGGCTATTTTCTGGAAATAGAAAATTTTCAAACAAAAGCTGTTGTCTTTCGGTTGTAAGAAAATAGCTATAGGGTTGTAGAACTGATAAACCAACGATCACAGAGCAGCGATATGTACGGATGTCTGGTTCCGGTTTCTAACCGCAAAAATACAGGGTGGTCCAAAAAAACGGCACAAAGTTCATGGCACCATAATTATGCAACCGTACATTACAAAGTTATGCGGTTTTACAAAAATGTTCTAAAAGAAATTCTTTACATGACTTAAGTCAGTGTTTAAATACAGCAATTAAATATTCTTTGTTTTTGCCGCTGGCAAGTGAACTATTGAAAAACAGTATTACTTTTAATATACCTTGGTACATAAAAACATGCCACTATTATTTTTTAATAACTCCGTGAAACATTGGCCGATTTCAATAATTTTTGGCATGCGACACTAAAAATAAACTTGATGCAAAGGTCTGTAGTTTTGGCCATCTCACTTTAACGTTGTTGCTACACTACCGTGTGAAATGCAGAAATGGCAGTTTGGCCATTGACAACAATAAATACCTACCGGGTAGTGTACGCGTAGGCTCAGAAATTATTAACTGAATAGCAACAAATGCAATTGGCAATTATTATCACTCAAAAAGTCACATGTGTCACATCACATCATCTTCATTTTAGCATGTGCTCAAAATGTCCTCCTGCAGCACAAACGCAAGCGGTAGACATTGACTTGACACCATTTGCCAACAGTACGTTCAGTAACTGCATGACTCAAGCAGCCCACGCATCATTTCAATTTGTCTACTTACAATTTTAAAATAAAAACAAAACAACAGATTTTCAGTGATTTTGTATGAACTCATTGTTGTCAACGGTCAAACTACGACTTTTGCATTTCACAAGGTAGTGTAGCGACAACCTTAGGGCGAGGTGGCCAAAACTACAGACATTAGCGTCAAGTTTTTTTTTAAATGTCGCATGCCAAAAACTAAATTAAAAGCGGCCAATGTTTCACGTAGCTATTGAACAAATAAAAGTGGCACGTTTTTATGGACCGCGGTGTCGAGGGTAATACTGTTTTTTCATAGTTCAATTGCCAGCGGCAATAACAAAAAATATTCAACTGCTGTATTCAAATACTGACTTTAGTCACGTAAAAAATTTCTTTCGGAACATTTTGCTGAAAACTACATGACTCTATGACGTACGGTTGCAAAATTATGGTGTCAGTAACGTTGTTCCGATTTTTGACCACCCTGTAGTTGGACCAGGGTGTGCTGTTTGAATGTTTCCCGTCCCCGAATTGACCTATACTGTGTCAGATGAAACGTTAAACCCTACTCACTCACTTAGTCACTGTTTGAGTGTTTGTTGACAGTTTATTGGAGTACACAGTTTACATCGTTTTTATTCTTAACAGTTCTTGTTCTTAACAAATCTTTATCAAAATCACAGCGCATTTTCTTTCTAAAAATAAACGGATTTTCTCGTAACGACCGAAAAGTTTAGCGCAGATATGCTCATTGTACTGTTGTCATTGGAAACGCGCAGTCAAGGCTTTTACTCCACTTTCTTTGATTTGTCGTGGAGTTATTGTACAACATGTGTACACAAGCTATGCAACAAATGTGCAACAAAACGAAGTAGTGGAGTTTGGAACTATGGACTTTACGTTGTATTTAGTTCAGTTTCGTGTCCCGTACGAGGATGATACCGGACGATCCAGATAAATCGTTAGACGATACGGCAACAGTCTGTCTGTCTGTAAGCCGGTAAACCGAAGAATCAACATTCTCCCGCCCATCCAGGAACAATCTCTCGTTTCACGACGTCAATCTCTGTCGAGCTCGCTGGACGGCGATACGGGCGGCACGGAACGCCAGCTGCTGCAGCTACGGACGACGAACGTCGAGCATCGGTCACGACAGGCATAGTACTAGTACCATCGTGCAGACTCGTTATCGTTAACACGAGACGCCGGTGCCCCATCATAGGATCGCTTCTCCAGAAAAGTCTCCCTCGACCGACAATTTACCGGTAAAATCCGCCCCGCCCGACGGCCGCCCGGGCAAGTAAATTTTTCCGGTAAATTGTGGGCTGGGAGAGACTTTTCTGGGGAGATTCTATAATGGGAAGACTTTTTATGGGGCCGGCGATATTTTAATAAAGGGAAAACATATCAATTCCGTGATTATCTCTTCCCGCGCGGATTTTTTATGGGGAGACATTTTAATGTGACGCCGGCCAGCCAAACTGCTTGCTGCTCTCGCATTCCGCACAGCGCTACTGCTGCTGCTGCTGCAACTCAATAAAATAGCGCCACATTCATTGTCCTGCGTGACACGGCGAACAAACCTGCTTACAAAGACATTTGAACGGTGCCTCCTGAACGATGAAGGGTCCGCGATTTTTACGACCAGCAGCAGCCGACCGTATACGAACGATTTCGCTCCAGCCCTCGCCAGCAAGCGGTGTTTATGGGTTAGCGTCGCGTCGAATACAGCTGCGGACCCACCCGATGTTTTGCCGACCTGCTTCTTGCAATCGGTTGCCGCCGCCGCTGCCCTGACACCTAGCGCTGTTGTTACAGCTAATGCGTTCGCAGAACAAAGACAAACGACGCTTGGGTGACGTTCGGCGCTCTCTTTTCGCTGTCAGCGGCTGTCGTTTGTACGATATCCGTAACGAAGTCAGATTGCACGCAGGACGCCAGGCCGACTTGTACCGTATTCTTACGTCGCCTCCGAAAAAAGACATTTCGCACAACAGTTTCGGCACTGGAAAGTAACCAAATAAAAATACAAGTTGTACAGCACACGCTGCAGTATTATCAGCTGACAGAATTCCATTCCTTTGAAGTCGTAATTGCAGCATTGGTATCATATATAGGGGCCTAGTTGCAATATTTTGACAGCATACAAGTTGACTGCTCGCTATCGCCGCAAAGCGCACTACTTGCTATTACAATCTCGTCCGTCTGTCGCGCTGTATTTTGACATTATTCAAGCATAGCAACAGATTTTTTTTCACTATCAGGCAGTTCCGTTATTCTAATTTTATTCACGCCGAAATTGCACGAAACTTTGACTAAATCACCATTTTACCATCCAAGGCTGGATCTGAAATTTTTTCTGTCCAAATGCGTAGTGAAAATCTTCGTTAAAAATATATGTATATTTTGTAAAAGTGCTTCATTTTAATGCAACCACGGTTTAACACAGGGTAAAAGTTTTGCAAGATTTTTTGGAATTTTTTTTACAAAAACACTCTCTTAATAAAGTGACGCGAATGCTTACCGCATCTGACGACGCATCGTGATGCACGCGCGTAGACGATGTCCAGATTCATCAGCATCATCATCAACGTCGTCAGCAGCAGCAGCAGTGCAGGCGACATTGTTTAGTTGCCTTGCTGTCAACTCGAGGCTGCCGTTGCCGACGTCGTTCTTGCACAAATGTCAACCTCTACAACACAAAGTCACTCACTGCTGTCATCAGTCGTTGTACATCTATCGAAATCCAACCAGCCAATTTGATTCTTTTGAACAGCTTTTTTTCGTTTACTTTCACAGAAACGTGCAATGATTTAGATTTGAAGTAGTTGATAGTAGTTGTTTTAAAAAGGTTTTGCTCCGATAAACATTGCCACGTTTTGCTTTTTACGCGCGAAAGCGGCTACTGCTTTAGCGCGTCTTAGCCATCGCAATTCTGTCCGTCCGTCCGTCCGTCCGTCCGTCACACGGGTAAATCAGTCAAAAACAGTACAAGCTGAGATCACCAATTCTTTACCGTCGGCTGCCTGGAAGAGTCTAGTTTCAGGATCCGTAAAGATTTTCCATAAATTCGAAAGGGATCACCTCAAACGAGGGCGCTAAATGAGAGAAGAGTGGGAAACATTTGCTATGTTTAGCCAATAAGTCGCTGTATCTCAGTAACGGTGCGAGATAGGGCCTAAGTTACTATTAATCACTAATGGAACGTCGTACACTGGCTCTCGATTGGCACCGAATTCAATTATCTTGGATGACCTTGAACGCCTAAATAGGGGTTTTATAGATTTTTGGACGATTTCGGGCTTCGAGATACATTTCAAAAGCGAATTGCGCCGAAATCAATTGAGATAGACATGGAAAAGCTGCGTATAAAATTTTCAACACTGGACGTATATTTTAACGGTTCGAGTATTGATTATTCACGTTCAAAGAAACTTAGGCACGAGGGCATTAAAAACGGTACCCCGGTCAAGGTCGTTATTTTACCGTTGTTGATCAGTCTTTCGTGAAAACGGTTGCAGATAAGCATGGGCATGCTGCCTATAACAATAAGCACTAGTGACGAGCTTTTCAGTCGTATCAACAATTTAACATCGATGACTTTGAAAGACCCTAAACATCCAAAATAAGGGTTTTTTTTATTGATTTTGCGATCTTCGCACAGTCTAAGAATAAACTGCGACGAAATGGCTAGAGATAGACTGACAGTTTGCGAACAGGAACTGCTATAGGCTTTCGCGCGTCTCATGAGCATTAGTTCAAATTTTTTGTTAGGTTTACAGAGCGCATGGGCTCCTAACTTAAAGCGAAAAACACAAAAAAACCACAATTAATGTGAACGTTCCCAGACCATGAAAAACCGGTGTGCCAAACTAAGATCAAACGGACCAAAATCACCTAACGTCAGAATTCCTGACTAAAATGACACGTACTTCGCTCTATCGCAGCTTATGCAACGACCAACTGTCTGGAACGCACTGCCTGATGACCTACGTGATCCGGAATGTTCTGGAAACATTTTTAGACAGTCGCTAAAAACGTTTTTGTTTTTACAGTACTAGTGTGCTTAGCGCATTAGAGGTTTTGACGACAATGCGCTATATAAATTTACATTTGACACTGACATCGACATTTGACCATGTTTACTGTCAACGCTTGAGACGCTCGGCAACTAGATGGTCGGCAGCATGTTATGTCGGCGCCTAACGTCGACATTTTTCTTGTTTTGACAGAACTTCGTTTTGACTGTAGTGTACTGTAAGCGAGAACGAGAGCGAGCGGTAGCGAGCGAGAAACGCGACGAGCGAAAGCGAGCGAGATTTTTTCCATAAGCGAGCGACAATACATGCGAGCGAGTCGAAGCGAGCGAAATTTAAAACCAGTTATAGAAAGTCCCATAATCCTTTCGATCCACATCAAAATCAGCGACCTTGAACAACCTTGAAACTTAGAACAAGGGGTTTATTGGTGATTTTTGCGTTTTATGCTGCGGAGAACATTTAAAAAGTGAATTGCGCCGAAATGGCTGAAAATAGACAAAGACAATATGCATCTAACATTGTCAGCATTAATCGTAAATTTCAGCAGTTGAAGTTTCGAATTTTTGACCCCCAATGTTTAGGGAGACCTCAATCGCTTTTACCTTTAGTATCACACACTTAAATTTAAAGGAAGCCAACTATGGAATCGACTTCCATGTGACTTAATAAAGATCATAATTTCCTTTATCAGTTAGAAAATTATGAAAGAACTACTCAATATATACAAAGTGCAACAAAAAAGTAACCCCCTGTTGTATTTTGCAGAACTTTAAGCATCGACTTAAAATTTTCTGATGGAACCTTACAATTTCAGCGAGATTTGTCTACGAGCGAGCGAGGAAACGGCTGGTGAGTCGCTTACGGGTTTACTGTAGTGATAGAGAGTAATCAACATGTCTGAACATGTCGAGCAAATTTGACGATCGTGTTCTGCTCTGGTGCGATACAACGATCAATCAAAGGAGCTGTGCTTTCTCTCCGTCACAGGTGACAATCGATCAAACAATCATGAAAACTCCATTCATCACAACAAAAGTTCCCAGCGTAAAAACGCAACTCTCTGAGATCTGGCCTCACTGTAGTGAGCTCCGTCGAAAAGGTCCAATTTGTCTTCCCGTGTAATGTAGCTAAATTGAAATAGAAATTTGGCTCGTCAACTAGTTGACATGGCGACGCCGCAAGCGGAGCGGAGAAAAGCAGCTGGATGCTTACTAAACGCAAGACCGGTGACAGAAGAGCTGGCGTCAACGTTCCGGGCGAGTGGGAAGGCTTTGCACTGTGCGTGTGATGCATTAAACATTTTGAGCGTTCCACTCGCTACTGAAACTGACTTATTGACTGACTGGCTGGCCGGCCGGCTAGTTTATTGAATGACGCAGCAGACGTGCGTCGAAAACTGTGGATAAAACAGCTCAGAACACTGCACCGAAATACCAGAATACGACACAATTTTAAACAAACATAAGTTTACACAGCTTACACTGAAAACCTTAACTAGCAAGCAATCATATTAAGTTGGTCTGAATCGTCATTAGCTGCCAAATTTCTCGAAAAAATAACCGTCTATAAGGGAAATAAAAAGTCATTTAAGGTTAAAATTGCGTAAGATCACAAAATACTAAACATTTTAGAACCGCAGTGCCACTTCGGCAAATGGTTATTATTTTTACGAGCATGTGTTTACACAGGCTGCTTGATTTTGCAATGACCGTTCATTGAACTGCATTACAAAAAAGAATCCGCTGATGGAAAAGTGTGTACGTTGCGTGTATCAAGCGCAGGTTATAGGGTCAGCCGCGACGTGATCGTTCCATGAAGTTCACTGCCGCAGAGTCATGCTGCCGCAGATCGTAGTCAAATGTACATATACCTAAAATGGCGGAATCACGTGACCTGCATGACGTCATCAACGCGTTAGGCAATTTCGCGCGGAGACATGTCAGACCGTTGCCGGAAGACGAGACGACACCGTCGACACGACGGACAACAGGCACGTCCGCACCGAACGCCAATAGGCCTAACGCGTACGAACGCATAGCTGTAGCTAGCTAGCTGGTTATACGTGCAATTAGATTAGTTTCGATTTCACGAGCGCAGAAGTAATGCGCAATAAGCCTACGTCCGATAAACGACAGGAAAACAGACGCACCAACTGTCGATTGTCACGATTTGTGTATTGGCGTATAGTGTAAACTCCACCGGCCTCGTTCTGCCGTGGATATGATTTGTAACATGTCATATGACAAGTTGTATGATAAATCCACAACTCATCGATGCAAGTGGAGTTTTGGCGATGCACTGCCAAGGCGACGTTTGAAATGTCGGGCGTGCAGAAGACGACTGCAGAGACTGCGGATAAATTGGCGGGCTGCTGCTGCGGTCGGATTTTGACAGGTGCTTGCGAGCGAAATGTTACGCGAGATGAATAGCGTTAGTTGCGTCGCTGTCGTGGCGACAATGTCCAGCTCGCAATCATCCACTTTCCCATCGGCCTGACTCCATCTCAGCTCGTCTCTGGTGGTCTCACTCTCTCTGGACACTCGGCAATTCTTACAACGCTTCAACTCACTCTCATCTGCATTGTGTCTTACGTCATCTTTTTAGGCCCTATATTTGTCACAACTTAACCAAATGCCATCCAATTTAATCAATTCGTGGCAAGAACATACCTTGAGGGAAATTAAAACTAACACATATGCACAGCCCGCCAAATCTCGTTTTATACGTAATTATGTGTTCGTATTGTAGGCCCATCAGTGTACCCTGTAAAAACTAGCAACAATTTTCTACCGCATACAACACAGCGTCAAATGTAACGTCTCCACATAAAAATCAAATTGCCAAATTAAGTAACATTAACAGTAAACGTAAAAGACTGTTCGTATTATCAAAGCAAAATGTCTCCCGTCAGTTCTCATGCAGGCGCGCAGAGTCAACGCCACTGGACGATTGCCTCGTCGATGATATGCTGCTGCAGACCAGACCAAGCGCCGCCGAACATAGATAGCATTTTGACAGGAAATTTATGTAGTTTTAAAAGTTTGAAAAACAATTAACTTCTAAATTTTTCGATTAAAATAAAAATGCCAAAAGTTTAAATAGACTTCTAAAGAAGTTACATGATGCAGGTTCAATGACAAGACGAAAGGGCGGTGGCCGAACTCGTAGTGTGTGCTTCGATGCGTTGCTAGTTTTTACAAGGTATAGTACGAACGGGTTTAGCGACATGTGTAGACCGTGCACATGTGTTTGCTTTGAATTTTTGGGAAGTATGTTTTTGCAAAATATTAGCAAAATCGGATGACATCTGACAAAGTTAACACAAAAAATGAAAAGGGTGATTTTTCTAAGACACCGTGTAAATTAAATGTGATACGCAATTTAAATCTCGCGGGTTTGAAGTTCAAATCGGCTTTAGTTTCAAAATTACGTCAAAGTTTTTACGCGCGAAAGCAAAATGCTTCGCGCGTCTTTGCCATCGTCTGGGCGTCTGTCTGTCTGTCCGTCTGTCCGTCTGTCTGTCACACTCGTGATCTGTATCAAAACGGTGCAAGCTAGGATCACGAAATCTTCACTGTGGGCTGCCCCAAGGTCTCTAGTTTATCGTGACAAGATTTCGTGCCACTGGGTGCAGGGGTTCCTCTCGAACGAGGGCGTCAAAGAGGGGTACCCCCTAAAAAAGACGTCATTCTGCCGTTATTGGCTCGAATAATGTGAAAACGAGGCTTTTTGAATTTATCAACATCGATGACCTTGAACGATTTTGAACCCCTCAAAAAAGGTTTTTAGTGAATTTTTCGCAATTTTTGGATGCAGCGCACATTTCAACACTGAATTGCGACGAAATGGCTGGAGATATGCCAAGACAACCTGCGTACGAAATTTTCAGCATTCAACGTAGTTTTTAGCAGTTCAAGTCCCGACCCCCTAGGTTCAAGGAGGCCGGTGCAGGCGGGCGTCAAAGACAGCTACCTCCCAAAAAAGTGGTTATTTCACCGCAATTATCTCGTGTAGCGTAAACACATTGCAGATAGGCACAGACATGCTGCTTATTATAACAAGCACTGGTGACAGGTTTTTAAAATTTATCAACATCGATGACCTTGAGTGACCTTGAACCTTTCCAAAAAGGGTTTTTTGTGAATTTTTTGCACAATTCTGCGCTGCGACACGCATTTTAACAGTGAATTGCGCCAAAATGGCTGGAGATAGACCAAGACAACCTGCGTATGAAATTTTCAGCATGGAATGTAGATTTTAGCAGTCTAAGTCCGGACCCTCTAGATTCAAGCTGGCCTGCGCACGTGGGTGTCAACGAGAGGTACCCCTGTAAAAAGTCACAAAAGTGGTTATTTATACTCTGTTGGCTTGTCTAGCGTGTAAATGGTTGCAGATAGGCACAGCCATGCTGCTTATCATAACAAGTACTGATGAGGAGCTTCTTACGAATGTCGACATCAATAACCGTGAATGACCTTGAACCCTAAAAATATTGATTTAACGTGATTTTTTTGGCGATTTTTGGCTGCAAAAGAGTGAATTACGACGAAATGGATGGAGATAGACTAAAATTACCTGCGAACAGGAACTGCTATAGGCTTTCGCGCGTCTCGTGAGCTTTTCTCAAATTACTTGTATGTAATTGTTTTCATAATAATAACAACAGACCGATTTGGCATGTTAGATCTGTCGCTTTACGTCAAGTAATCTATTTTTCTGCTACAAATGTTGTGGCTTCGTTTTCGTCGCGGCATTAAAACGCGTTTTAAAAACAATGTTTACTGTAAACAAAAAAAAAACGAAGTCAGTGTCATAAACACGCAGCTAACGCAATATACACCGTGGGCCATAAAAAAGTGCCACTACTTTTGTCCATATCTTCGCCAATTATTGACCAATTTTCAAAATTCTTATACTGGCACACTCTGCGATAGGTTTGCAATAATGCGATTATTATATATCCCGCTACACGGCAAATGCGCTTCTACACTACCTTGTAAAATATAAATGTAAGCAAAAACTAACGATAATAACAAAAATTCAGGTAAATGAAAAAACGCTTCAGATTAACATTGCGATGAATAATTCGTATGACACGAGACTGTGTTATACCCACACAGTCCACTGTCATACAGACCATTACTGCAATGTTGGTCTGAAGTGTTTTTTTTCAATTTTACCTAAATGTTTTTGTTATTATCGTTATGAATGCACATTTCATTGGCACATTTTTTTTGGCTCATTCTGTATAGTAGTCCGCGAGTATAACAGCAGTCATAGATATTAAACTAGAAAGCAGTCAGAGCCCGCACACCTCCGCCAAGGCAATGTTGTTCGCTAGGTGGCAGCACCATTTTCGGTTTTGCAGCGGTTTCTTTTATCCCCCATTGAAAGCAATGGTAACGAAAATTTCAAAGTGATCCAGAATCCAGGAATCCTTCCGGATCACTCCCAAAATTGAATCACTGATAGTTTGTGCCATTTCCGACATACCCTCAAAATTTCAGAAAGACCCGTCCATAACTTTTTGAGTTATCTTGCTGACACACAGACAGACAGACGGACAGACAAACAAACAAAGTCTGGCAAAAACATAACCTCCTTGGCGGAGGTTAATATGTATGCTGCAAGTGCACATGCTCTGCGTATTGCCACTTTTGGTTATTTGTACGCAGCGAGTATATGCGACTTTTCATAAGCTGCGACAGTTTATTTTGAAATCTAAACTAGAGCTTATTTTATGCATCCGTCATTAGTTAAATACTTATATGTTGTAAGCTTGAGAAAAACCGTTCGGACGCGTGCATAACGAACTGGTGGGATTTGCTGCTAACGGTCAACAGTACAGCTTATATGACCAAGTTAAACTGGATGTAGGTACAGTAGAATGTATCGCTGAATCGTACACATCATTATCACGAATGCCAGTTAACTGGGAAGGACCGTACGCTGCGCGGCGGCATTCATTATTATCCGGTGGCGGGGCGTAAAGTCCAGTAGATTGGCGACGTAATGCAGTAAAGACGTCCAGTACAATTACAGCGTGTGCTGATTGATTGCGTTTGCTGCATGTTAACGAAGAGTCACGGGCATGACTCTGACACTCGTCGCCACGCCAGCTGTCTGCTGCAGTTAGATCAGTCATTCAATGTAACCAGCCACGGCCACACTTACTGCCTCCAGCTGTCGCCCATACGCCAAATTTGCATGCGAACGCAGTTCTGTTCGGCTAGCTGAAGAAAATCACCACATCTGCTGCATCTAAGCGGAACACGTAATGTTAGGCCAGTAAAAATTGCCGCATTACTGTTCTGTGAAACTGTTCTGAAGAAATCAGTTACTGACAGTTTGTGCTGGGGCATTTTTTTCTAATTTTGTCCCTTTGTTCTGAACACGAATATCGCAACAGAATGAGTTACCTTTTAGCACAAAATATGCAGCACAAGAGACTGTATAGTACATTGTGCATGAATCGCGTAAAATTGGCCTAGATCCATAACTTCGGCAACATCTGGTTTTATTGGAAGAAAAGACAGTATGCCTAACCCATGACGAGACCGTGACGCAGCCGGTTCTTCGTATAACGATGCATTGAAAATATTAGACCGTTTGAGCAATATTGCGCAGCAAAGTCAATTATTTCTAGCATTGGTATGTGCCGTATAGCTGTAAAATCATATCTGTATCGCAAGACTGTGCACAGTAAAAGCTTAATAAATTATTACTATGCACGACATAAAAAAATGGAGGCGTTGCTCAAGTAATGGCATAAAAACGTTTAGCACCCGGCCATAGGTGTTTATTTGATTTATTATGATCGATAGAAACAATGGCTGCTCGCATGCACTTCGAAGCAGTCCTATTATGTCACAGCTTGTGGCGATGTTTGCTTCGTGTTTCTTCGTTATTTACAGTGTCACTCTGCTTGTCTAATCCAAGAACTAATAAAAATTGCTAGAAGAGATTATTTAATTTTAGTAGAAAATTAGTAACTCGCAATTTATGCAGACGTTAAATTTGTAAGCACAACAAAACCAAAACACGTTTTTCTTTCTTTTCCAATAATGCACATATCCTCTTGCGAGTAATGTCGTGCATGAACGTTTATGACGTTGTCATAAACTAAACAATAACTGTAAAATAACTGACATTAAGAAAAAACTAATAAAAATTTCGGTCTGAGCTGTTTTTACACGTCGCTAAGGACTAGTTTAATAAGAAAACTTTTTCGTTTTAAATAAGTTGAGATTAACAATCGTTTAGCAAGAGCTTAAGTCGTAGAGTTTTCTTGGCGAGTAACGCTTAAATCAAAATTAAATGGGTAAAAATTAACGTAATTATCTAATTAAATGTAATGGTTTACTCAACCTTGAAACGAAACAAGAAAACCAATATAAGTAATGCTATAAACATGATACAAGAGTAAAGAACTAAAAACAAAATCTTAATGAACACTGTTACGGTATATGCAATCTTTAGATGCATTTGTATAAGTTTAAAAAAAACAATAAAATGGTAAGCATAAAAAGTTAAAGAGTTTAGAACAGAACCGCAAATGCCCACCCCAAAAAAAATTCTACATAAATGGCAAGATCCTTTACAACAAAAGAATTAAAATGTCGAAGTCAATCGTATCAAAAGCTGCAGACATGTCATAAACACAGAGACAAGATTTTGGTGAGTCTGTATATAGCAATTATTATAGGGGCCTACTATGTGATGAGAGTAAGATAGGGCTGTACATGTACTCATCGAAGTAGTACATCCACACGAATTGGCGTATAGATTCGCTTTTTATTGTCGTGTGAGTGACGGACAGACGCTGAAGACATGTGGCTCGGCATGTCGTTCTAAATTATTCGTGCGTCGAGGGGCAGCGAACAGCGGCTGGTTGTCATTCAACCATTAGACTGGGACGACCTGACTGTCTGGAGACCGGGATCGTCCCTACTGTACACGGCAGTCTATTCCAAGTTAGACGATGCATAAAGTGAGCGAGTGCACCGTCTTTCCGTATCGACTTCTGAGAATAACGTAACTGACTACTGGAGCCTGTTGTCCATCAATGCATCAAGGGTGACGTGCGTAGGCGGGAACCTAGAAACTCCCAGCTCACGTCTTCTAAATCTTAACCATGGTCAGAACGGAAAGACGACCGGCGTGGATAACGTTGTTGTCTACATCTGCGATAAAACCGAAACAAAATTAAAGCAATATTTAGACAGTGCAAAGATTTGGTAACTGAATGTGAGAAGTTCGTCAAATATGACGCCAAGGTTACTGGCTGAATGAATATGTGTTAATAAAAGAGTTATGTATTTTAACAAGTTGGTGTTGAAATTTTATGAAAAAATATTTAGTCTTAAAAAAGTTGAGAGTTAAACGAGCAGTCATTATAAAAGAAATCTATTGTAGCGAATTCGCAGCCTATAACTACGTAATGCACTATATACCCTAGCAACATTTCGAGGCCATATTTTTCGAGTATTAGGTAGCTTTCCTGACCTCGCAAAATTAGTACCTTATCCCTAAAAATACTACGTTTGATTGCGAAGCAAAATGTTACGATATCCAAGAAAGTGCGCAAAGATTGCTTTAGAATAACGCCATTTTCGCGGTTCCAGCTATAGCATAACTTTAATAGTCGAACGTTGAAAAGTGTCCGTCAATGGCGCAAATGCTCAGAGATTTGGCCAGCGTTGTATTTTTAAAACACTTTCGAAATTAAACCCACAATCCATTTCGGTCTTAAAGGTCATATAAATGTTCCTATTTTCCAATAAACTCTCATTTGTATTTTTGGGAATGATAATTTCGCGTCCATTAACTTATAAAAACACCAATATATATCCACCAAAATCTAGGCTTGCATACGTAGCTCAGATATCTTAAATAGAGCCAAAGAGCAGCCTGTGTTTATATTTCCAAAAAGTAGGAGAAACTTGTTTGATGCAAGCCACGCCCTCGAAATACGTGCGCACTGCCCATGCGCGCCCTCGGCAGCAGTATATAAACGATTGCTAGGCTTAGCTCCGTCAGTCGGCGGTCCGACTCCACAGAGCTGAGCCAAAAAGGGACTAATCCACCAAAAAAGAACTCCAACCGACGACGAAGTATTTCCTCCATAAGGAAAGGACACCGGGAATCGGTACCATCCCAAACGAAGAGTTACCTTTTCAATTGGAATAGAAAAAGGAAATCGGCGACTGAATTGGAGTCCAGCACCACCCACTATCGACGTCCACAAAGGGAACGGTCAACACCAACATTGAAAAGGGATCCGACACCCACCGTCGTCGACGAGATACCTTTTGCTAGTACCACGACGAACTTAACACCGTGCTAGACCCTGAGTAGGAAGTCAGAGTGTACCGCATCGTTAGGAGGGAACTGTCTATAGTAGAAATAGCTGGTGGATATCTGTATATATCGCACCACTATCCCTTAGCTATTTAAAACGACCATAAACCTTTTAAATAGAATAGGCACATATATCTTTAGAACTGTATAGGCCAACCAACCCACACAAATTTATCTTCTCATATATCATATATATCTCTGTCAAGCTATACGGAATAAGGCATCTGCCGATGCACCAGTAGATAGTTCTACGGCCAGCGGTAGAAGAGAAACAGAGGGAGGAGGTGGGATTGTTCCGCATGCGGCTGTGAAACGCCACTATAGCGAAGGTAAAATTTCAGTGTACCACACACATCAACATCGTTGTCTTTCCTTTCATTGTCTACGGTCATCCGCGGTACTGCGCGTTATTAGGCAAACCTCTGCACAATACGAACCTCTCCCGCCATGGGAAATGGCACGAATACCGCTGTCGATCCCGGTATTACTGCACCGAGGATGGCCCCTGGTCAAAAACATGTAGTGAACCGCGGTGGGAAGCCGTGGAGACCTAAACTATTTTAGACAGAGTTAAACCAGATTAAAAATTAAGTGGGCTGAAAGAGGTGAACTTTAACATTTTAACACGTGAACTTTATTCATCAGTACTGCTGATTTTTTTCATCCATCTCCAGATCCGCATTTCATTTCAATAGCTTTCAGTCTACTTTCATCTGATTGTGTCAACGTCTCTGTTTCTACAGCAGTACCATTCAGTAACTCCATACTAGACACTTTATACATGTAAAATGATAGATTAATGTCTATTGGCCAGAATCAATATCAACTGATAAATAAACACCTACTAAGGCTACTTCCTTACGAAACTTGCCACTTTTGCCCCTGAGCCAAGCCACGGAGCTATAAATAAAGCTATTTATACTTCCATGGAGCTAGGCGCCGTGATGAGATCCAGTGGCGTCGTGCGTCACAAACGTTGTGGGCGCAAAAAGTTGCAATTTTCTGACAGACAGTCCGCAAGTCCTCTCAAATGCAGATTTTTAGCCCCAGCTTTTATATTTTCGAAGCAAAAGTTCTAGACAAAAAACATTTTGGCCAAGCTGAAATTTAGGTGGGCGAGGGCACTCGCCCTCCTCCCTGACTCCCGTGCTGCACGACGTCAGTGATGAGGTCACGACTTGCGTCAACATCTGCTGTGAATGAAACGTCACTCAGACGCCGCCATGACTTGACCTCCAAGCCAAACGTAATTTATAATTCTGCGGATCAGCTGCAACTAAGACCGATCAGCAATAATTCACACAGTTTTCTCGCCGCCGCCTTTACTTCATTTCTGTACAGAGCGGTTCTTTTAATCCTGGTTCGCGTGGCTTGAGATCTATCATGAAGATGCATGGCTTTCGTAGGTTTCAGATTCATATGCATCGCTTTAGGTCTACGCCAAAAGCATTTCAGCAACAAAATAAGCAAACGCGCCAATAAAGTTAGTATTAAAACACACATTTGTACAAAAACATTTCATCCTAGTGAAATATATATAGCAAAGTGTCTACTTTTAGTGCCTGTAAAGTGTTTGAGTGATAATAAGAAAAACTAATAATGCGTAAGGCTTGACTATCACAGAACATTTCAGCGTTATAATTTGTATTTAACATAAGCTTGCAAAATTTTAATCGTTACTAGAGTTTTGTAGTGATATGTGTTACACCGCATTGTGAATAAATACTATTACGCTGAATCACAGTTAAACATTGTCGATTTTTTGGCGGAATCATAGCGATTTCGTCTATAGCTACATATTTCTCTGTCATAATCTGCACTCTGCTTGAACCGCTCAACGGCTTTAGATGCCATTTAGCACGCATATTTCTGTAAGGTATAATTACACAGGGATGTGGCTCCAGGGATCCCAGTAAAAGGAAGATTTAAGATCCAACCCTCAACCGAAACATGCGATTGCTTATTTATAGCACGCCAGGTGGCAACATCGATCAGCGATTCCACCTATTAGCAAATTACGTCAGTTAGTTGTTAAATGATTTTTGTGGCTTTATCTTATAGCGATAAATACAGGTATCTTAAAGTCGACTTTAACTCGAAAGTTTTTATATTAGCAGTTTTTTGTAATATTGTCTTGTTTTTACCAGGGAGTGTAGAAGTGGTTTTTACTACTATCACTTACTGATATTCGCGTGTTCGTGATAATTATCTGTGGCCCATAATGTCAAGATATTCTTACCGTTTGGTCGCTAATCGCTGCAAGTGTGCGGCATGATCAGTTTGTCGTTCTGCTTAGCGACCGCGCTGCCAACGTCTGACGACGACGACGATGTATCGCGCTACAGTGCGCCGTCCCCGCATCATCTGCACTGGACGCTGCTGCTGCTGCTGCTAGCATCCAGTGCTGCAGTGCAGTGTGTGTGTGAATCTGCTGGGCAGTCTGTCGCTTGTCTCGTGTGCATGCCGGCGCCGGCGGCGTCGCCATTAAACAGCGCTTGTTGTTGCGTTAAATTATCTTCGAGATACGTAATGAGAGAGCTCGGCTCTAGTCGATCACTGCAAGATAATGTTGCTTACCGGTCGCATTGCTTGTGGCATTTCATTCTTGTCATTTTACTGGCCGACCGTCTCATAATTAGCTGTTAAAATGTGACTGATTTGTCGACCTGCGTTAAAAAAACTATGGAGTGAAGTGCGATGTTCACTCTGTGCATAATTGTCGCAAGTAAAGACGTCTAAGGCGGGGGGTAGGCAACGCTCTACGCTTGTGTCAGCGTTAGACCGCTGCGCCGTGCGATATGACCCAGTCGTTAATGACCTGCCAGCCTGTCAAGATTATAAGCCATTAAACTCGCACATCATCCGCCTGCTCCTACTGAAACGCCTCACTAGATAACAGCTAGCACTAGCAAATGACTTGAGTGGCAAATGACATTTTTGCCCCTTGGCAAACCGTGACATATTTTTGCAGTTGTTTTCTGCACTGCCGACATTCGAGTGCTTTCGCCGTCTTGCTAAAACTTAAAAATTAATTAGTTTTATCGAGGTTTTTTTAAAATAGTAAAGGCATTTTTATTTGGATTACGGTGGAAATTCTGCGACCGCCTTCCAAAAGTAAAAATAAAGCATTTGCACTAGAATGAATCATGGCCCCGAAAATGTAGCAAAGCACTAATTAGCACACAAAATTGGCAGCAAAATATCAACGGCTTAATTACGCAATATAAATATGCGGTTTACATTGGGAAATAGTTAGCTTTAAACGTTAAAAGTCATTGTTTTAGATGACAAGTGTTATATGAAACACCGTATACTGCGGTAACTGGCATATCGACACACTTATGATTGCATTATATAGAAGCCCTATTTAGTGCATTTATTTTATGCAGACGACGAGAAGCTCACTACGTCAATTTCGTTGTTTTTACCATGTTCATCAACGGCTAATATGCCAGTTATAAGTTGCCAGTTACTTCGGTACTGCGCGAAATATAAAAAGGACGTTTTTCAATAAAATCAAAACAACAGAACAAGCAGAAGTCTGAGCATTTTATGGCGTAAAGCAAAACTGCACAACACAGACGATCGCTGAAGGTATATATACGGCAAGGCGCCTCAATCTGGCTCATGCATATAAATTGTTGTCGGTTACGAAACAGATGGACCACGCGTTACTAGCGGCACTATGCATTGAGACTATCGACGGATCCGATAGAAGGCAGACTTTGTAGCAGCAGGATACGGCGCGGGCACCGATTTGATGAGCGCGAGATGCTCAGACATGCAGGAACAGTCCTATAACGTACGACGCCCGACGTCTCTCATGACGTCGGAAAACAGCACCGTACTTAGCCAGTCATCCATATGCATCCTACGTGTGGCGTGAATGATATCAGATCTAGGCTACAGAATCTTGTGGCACTCTCGAACTAACGCGAATTTATTTGCACCTCCTATTGCATGCAGTGTTATGACTAAGCAGCCGGTGTATGCAGTTACGAATACGAAATATCTCGAATACGGCCATATCTCGAAAACGGTAAGCGATACGGCATAGGTTACTATTAATCACTATATTTAGAAAATAGCATACGTTTTAACAGATTAGATGAAAATCATTGACTTTAGATGACCTTGAAGGCCGTTACGCGTTATTGCGGCTAAACGGTGCGAGATAGGGCCTAAGTTGCTATTGATCACTAATATGAAGTCGCATATTGGCTTTCAAATGACATGAAAATTATTTACCTTAAATGACCTTAAAAATTAATACTGCAACAAGAACTGTATAGGCGTGTCTTCTCAAGCAAGGCGTTTTTATTGTGAGAAATATTTGCAAAACGTGCGTGCGATATTTTCCTTGTTCATTTACTCTGTAGCTGTTTATATGACCTGGCGAGATAACCACGTGCGATGTCTGTTATACTAGCGTTTATTGTAGCTTTCGAGACAACGTTCAGTTAAGATAGAGTGCTTGAAACTGTCTCACCTCTGACAAATTGCTTTCTCTCCGTGACTGTGATGGAAATCGGAGGCTGGGCTTCGGACGTAGGCAATACGGTCGGCTTTTTTAGCGATAGCTGAGTTTTTTGTTTTAAATGTTATATACAGAACAGTGACTATAATAAGTGTTATATACTCGTCCGCAAACATTTTTATTAAGCTGTTGACGTTTCAGCATTCCAGCAGCCGTTGTTGCTTTTTCTCTAAACGACGATTTTTTTGCTGCTGAATGTTGCACGCAAATATTGTCACAGATACGAGAAAACTGATCATAGCAAAACCCTCGTCTCCTCTCATGTAGCCTACTAGTTCATTTTTCCGAAAAAAGTAATAGGCCTAACGTTTGCTGAAACGCCAAAAACTATGCAAAGATATTGTAATCTGATAAATTTAGGTAGCTTACAAATAATAGTTATTTCATAAAACACTTAGGCAAAGTTGTTACAGATGTAACGTATCTGTAATGGATAATTGCGGTAAGATCACTTTACCCGCTGTTGTGTACGTACAATGCAATTCAGTACGAAACTTTGGAGGACACGGATTGCAATTATTGTGCAATTTTGTGTCAGTACATATTAGTTTTGCGTGATGTATGATGACGACTGCTGACTGACCGAATGATGATATTTGGTTGATATATAGGATCGTTATTGAGTGCAACTTTTATCAGCAACTATGAATCATGCAAAATGATGCATCACTAATACTGGAATTGCTATTATGTCCCCTGTAGTTAAATAGTTTAGCGGTTTTATTTTATTGTTATTTCGCATAGCATTAAAACCTATCGAACAGAAGCCAGAAAATAACTATGCAGTTATGCAAACACTTTTAGTTCGTACAGCAACTTTTAACGCGTGAAATGGCACCATTAAAAATTAGTATAAATTCTGTTAGGTAGCGTATAACCCGTATTTTGATGTTTGTTTAGGTGGCTTCGTTGTGAAAAAAAGACTTTTGCCACATCAGTTTAGCTATTGATGTCTTCATTATATCGAAATTCTGATAGCAGTATTTATTGCTTAATGTGTATGAGAAGTTGTTTTTTGCTTTCCCCGAGAAATAGTATACGAGACAACATTAGTAGACGTATAAACTACAGATATACTGATTTAATCACACCGTATTACGCCGTTACGTGGGTAAAGCATATCAATTGCGCCTCCTATTACAGAATAAAACTGACGTTTTTTGATAAAGTCAAAACGACATAATAAACAAAATTCTGTTTATTTTATGGTGTCGAGCAAAACTGCACGAACTTTGCATTTGGATTTATTTTTAAAGACAAGTTAGTTTAGCTAAACGTTTCTTATGGCAGAAAGAATGTGTTATACAAAGTTAGTTGAGGAATTAAGAACTAACCCTACACGCTCACAAAACATCGATGGCACAGACGGACAGACGGACGGACGGACGAACGAACAACATACGATTGCATAAACCACCGGTGCGCGCTATAAACGTAGAACAGTTCAACTGAATATGTTCACCGGATAATGTCGCGAAACACCTGAGGCTTGAAAACGTCGTCATACATGTGCCCGCCTTGCAGTTCGAGCGTAAACTCGGTGGATTACGCTGTCAGGGGAGCTCTGCTGTATACAGAGTATTTCGCCGATGCGGGCGCCGGTGGCGTATCAAGCTGCAAGTCCGTTGAAATAGCCAATCCAGCTACGCATAAATTCGGGATTAGCGTATGGCGATGACGTGTGTAATGTGACGTCTGGACCCACGTGACAGTGGACCGAAGGATTAAGATCTACAGGCTCGACATCGAGTTATTTGTATCAGATGGCAAATTAGGCCAACTGCAAACAGTGTGTGTTTGTGAAAGACTTTCATAGCTGACTGTTCCGTAGTTTTTTTTTTCTGAAATATCGTCATCACAAATATTATTTTACTTTAAGCCAAAAAATACACGTGCAACTGCATGGCGTGCTGCTGCTATTCACTTGTAAAATATGACGCCTTTGATTAATATTAAACAATAAGCTGTTAAGCCTTACTTGTCGTTTGCTTTACTTTGCCAGACTTTCTGTAAGCCTCAAACTGTCATTTATTTTCTCATAGAATGCCCTCATAATCAAACGTGTTCTGTGGTTGCATACTTGCAGTTTGCTAAAAACTTGAACTTGAATAGACATCATTCTCTCGGATAATCACTTACCTAATATCGTCGTTTTTTACACAGTAAGAATATAGTAGTAAACGTTAGTATTACAATACAATGCAATAATAATTGTTTATAAACTAGTCTGTGATGTTTGTTGCTGATCATTTAAACTGCGACAAGCGACGTTATATGCCAAACTCTAAAAATCTTCAACTGCTTGTTTTGCTAGAAATGAGACAAACAACAACTGAGTTGACATGGCTTGTTTCGGTTTATCCTGACCACAGAGATAGCAAAGTGTATTATTATTATTATTAATAATATTAATGAGGAAAAGATTAAAGTGACACTGTCACATCAAACGACGTTGCAGGGGCACTGTACATAAATTATGCTAAGTATGTTGTGAGCACTAGCTAATAAGTGTAAGATTGTCGATCATCATCATCATCAGGTCGAGTCTCCTCGGGCAATGCCACGCCACGCGCACTTGTCCTTCATTAGTATCTTCAACTCCGCTGTAGTCTGAAGTCCGGTATCCTACCTGAGCCTGTCCACATACGTTAGTCTCTGACTCCCTCTGTTGAACTTTCCTTGGGTTGGTTCCCAGAGTACCAGGTTGCTCACTTCTAGCTCGCTATGTCTCACACAGTGCCCTGCGAGTTTTAGTCTTCTTTCCCGGATCTTATTTGATATCATCGGTAGGTTACCATAGAGTTCCTCATTCGTCATCTTGTCCATCCACGTAATGTTCATGACCATCCTCAGCATACGAGTGTAGCAACCATCTAGTCTGGATTCGTCCCTTGCGGTTAGCGTCCATGTTTCACAACCATACAGAAGTATAGCTTCTACAGTTGTGACGAATAGCTTTTTCTTAAGTTCTGCATGCATGGACGACTTCCAAACTTTTTTCATAGAGTGCAAAGCTCGCCATGCTAAGGCCTTCCTGATTTGTATATCTTTCCCAGAGGAACCAATATGTGATCCCAGGTGCTTGAAATCTTCGGTTAAGTTCAGCACTGCTCCATCTAGAGTTTTTATTTCGGCGTGTGCAACATTGTAGGCCATGACCTCTGTCTTCTTAGCGTTCAATCTTAGCCCCACATTTCTGCATTCAGCTTCCACACGATGCAGCATCTCTTGTGCTTGCTCTACCAAGTTAGAAACTAGAGCAATGTCATCTGCAAAGTCGAAGTCTGTCTTCATTGTCGGGCCTACCCTCCTGCTCTTCCGGGGGGTGACAGTGAAACCAAGCTGCTCTTCCTTACCATTAATTGCTCTTCTAGGTGCATAGTCTAGAGCAATTATAAAAAGGTAAGGGCGAGTGTATCTCCCTGTAGCACGCCAGCAAGAAGCGGAAAAAGCTCGGTCTCGCCATCTGGAGATACCACTTTAGCAGTTGTACTGTCATACATTGCACCGATTGCTTGCACTATGGGCCCTGGAATGCC
>Ga0209367_1001841_pt1 | contig 27085 bp, 15 predicted proteins | sample WorMetLIZISLAND2_FD_187412 | JGI IMG/M metagenome (GOLD analysis project Ga0209367, IMG submission 187412) | Marine gutless worms symbiont microbial communities from Max Planck institute for Marine Microbiology, Germany - Olavius geniculatus... ... | reverse complement strand
AGATGAGGTGGGAAATGAAACCACCATTCGATGACATATAGTCTCATTAATAAGTGTGCCAAAAATTATTATAATCGGACATTCATTGTTCCAGTTATTGCAAAAAATGTAGTCACATGCTTTTTTTTGAGACACAGTGTATAAACAAAATTGGACGCCACAGCGTATACAGTTGTACTAAACGTTTATTTTATTTATTTTTGTCAAAAAAATGCGTTTTTAGCGGTCGGGTTAACTGTTGAAGCAAGTGCAATGTACCAGCGCGAGGCCCCGATCAGTGGCTTGGCTTGCGACGGACACGCCCAACCACTGGTCAGTTTTGTCCACTTCCGGCAGCGGATCTGCAGCAACAAAACACAACATTCTGTATAGCAGACGTTTCAGAAAGTTGTTCAGAAACTTATGTTCACTAATTAATGATCTCTGACGCTATACAACGCATTAGAAACTTTTAGTGTCATGAGCTAAATAAATTTATTGTTCTACAAACAAAATGCAACTGCAATTGAACCAATTAAAGCAGTTTAGTCAAATCACCGGCGTCAAGCCATCAACAGTCGACATTTCACAATCCGATACAGACGAAAATGAAAAAAGTTCACAGCAGTTTCGGTTTTCTACGCATTTTTATTTTCAACTTAGAAGCCAGACAGACAGACGGACATACGTACGGACGAGCAAGACCCGTAATGCAGCCTATCAGGCCGCATAATACAATACACGAGACAGACAGTAAAAAACCAGACTAGATATGCAACGTTTATTAAATGATGTTGAATTAATGGTCGGCAAATGAGAGAGATCGTGCAATATGCACCCACCATCCAATCGATGCTGCTACATGCCGTATAATATGTTTTCAAGCGCTGGAATAATGAGGCATTCGATAATTCATAATATTAAACAAACGCTGGATGCATGCACCAACGCAGTGGACAGCGAGCACAAATACAATGTTCATACGCGTATATACAATGTGTATAGATAGACGTGTCCCAGCAGCAATCTATATATACACGGTGGACCGATGATAAATTTATGACTGCTGGTGGACACACGGTGTGCAGGCTGTGCGCCTGCGGCATACACTCAGTTATCTTTGTCATCTGGCATCATACACGATGACCAGTACACGGCACGAGCGCTTGCGGACACATAGGGGGCCTACAGAGACAGAGACAGACAGACGGACGGACCTGCGGGAGGCTGGACCACTGAATCAAGCAGCTGAGCGCAAAAAAAGACAAGCACATTAATGTCGAATAACCAAATGATGCACCAAACGTACAAAAACGATTGGCGAATTCTGCAGTACAATTTCGGTCCTCGCATCATATGAGCATAAAAACTAACAAGCAAGCGATCACAATCCGTGCGAATTAAGTCGAGAACAGCACGCGACGTTTAAGGTCTTAGCAGTGGCGTAACTACTGACGCCGCAAACCCCGCAATGGGGGGGCGGGTCTAGAGAGCCCAAAATTATGGTGCTTATTTTTTCGCACAGCAAAAACACATAATTTGATGTCACAAAATGCTGTTTCTGGGGCCCCAAAATGCTCTAAACTACGTTTTCGACCGAGGCTCCACCGAGGACCCCGGCCGCTAGCGGAGCTCACAGCTGCACTCTCCAGACTTCCTATAGCGGCATTAAGAGGGCCTACTTGGGGAAAATGGGGCCCTGAATGATTTTCTTGCAGGGGCCCGAAATTTGAAGTTACGACACTGCGTCTTAGACCTTGTAGCCTTAATGAGATTCGGCGACATGCAGACCTAGGCTACTATGGATACTTTCGGTTTAGTTACGACTTGATAGTGTAGCTGTTAGGACGTCAGACTTGCTATCGCGAGGTCGCTGGTTCGACTCCCGATCGTGTCGCTATCAAGTGGTTATTAATACTTCGATGGGTGACTGATTGTCCATGGAGAGGTGAATCATATCGGTCTACAACCAACCGCTAAGGTCAAATCAGCCTTCAAGTTACAATCTTAAATGTAGGGAATGTTTTTGGGACACAAGGTATTGGCCACGACTGACGTGATGGATAATAGGGAAGCTTCGCCATGCAGCTGTAGCAGCTGCATGTTGATCGATCCGAGCAGCTGAACGTTAAAGTAACGTCATTGCTCGCTAGCAGTACTGTTTATAGGCCTACTCTATGCAGTAACAACTGCCACATACATAATTAAATCGATCAACAACACTATTATAGGCCTACGTCCAGGTAACACAAGTACATAGCACATCCGCGCTCACTCAGTCGACATCTCAAGCATATATCAAACTCATTAGCCTTTATTACATTCACCTAATACTATACTGTTTTAAACGCCATTTTTAAAATTATTGTTCAAATTACTGTTTTAAATTATTGTACGTTCCCGTGCCTTAGCACTAAGCAAATTTAGTGTGTGCTGTATTGCATTATTACCTCGGACATAAATTATAAAGCTAGAAAAACGATGAAAACCACTAAAAGGGCGTTTATATTGTGAAAAATTATACACAGTTTGTAAACGATGACTATCGCATTAACCTCAGCCACAGGCCGATACTCGATTTAGGGACCTTCGTGATTGGTTGTATACGGAGGTGGTTTACATGTCCGCAGACAGTCACCCATACAAGTAGTAACCACCTGATAGTGAGTGACCCAGACCGAGAGTCGAACCCACGACCTCTTGATCGCAAGTCCAATAACGTCCTAACTGTTACGCCAAAAAGCGTATGTACCTTCCCGGTCGATGGCGATGGGCGTGCAGTCAGAGGCGGACGATGTAAATGGGCACTGATAAATGGCTCCAGGTCGTACCAGCCGCTGAGTCGAGTACGAGTCGGTCACATTGTCACGAGGTGCTCCCACGATCACTCTGCACACACAACATCATCAGCATCAGCATCATCATTTTACTGTGCCAAGGCACGTACAAACAGAAGTTAATACAACGAACACAGTGGCCACTGTCGTCCACAGTTTTGGGCGAAAAAAAATTAAGAACTTTTCAAGGACTTACAAGTACATTTCCCATTCCCGCGATATTTTACCACGTCACGTTAGACGTTTCTGGCATCATGTGGAAAAAACTTTCACATCGCGGCCACGATAATTCTGAACAACTGAAATTCAAGGACTTTTTAGGCCATCTCATATCAAATTCCAAAAACTTTTAAGACCTAATTTGGCTTTCAGGAACTTCAATAACCCGTGGGCAACCTGAATGAAACAGAAATGCGGACAGAACAGTCACGAGGTAGAAACTGCATGCATAGGCCTATACGTCTCTACCGTTATCATTGCTATTGCCAACCTCTGAAAACCAGCCGCCACTTCTGACGCTGTGAAGCGTTTCTGGTTACGAGTCAGCGTTATGGCATCAATACCTTGGACTTTAACTGTACCTTTACAGTTCTACTAAATAATAAAATATTTTTCATAACCTTTGTTACGTGCTATGACCAATTTAATCACTCTGTATTTTAGTCAGCCTGTATGAAAACTGCGGTCCCCAAACGCAGCCTATGTTTTTAAGAGGTCCCAAGAATTCGGTTTGAGGCACTTTCACGCAAACTTAAACCACTGACCGATATGCTATGATCTACATGATTCAACGAGAGCAGAATTGGCGGAAAATCAGGGATGAACGGAGTGGGCCGCGGCAGCTTCGGCCGTGCATGCTGACAAAGGTATTATTAGCTTAGGCCTACTGCAGCAGTACGCCGTATGATATCGCACCATGCAGACCAAATTAATCAGATTTCCGCCGCCTGCACGCCCGGAAATGAGCTATAGGATTATGGGGTGTTTACACGATCCAGCAAACGTGTATTTTGAATACATTTGCTGGAAGTTTGCTGGACATTTGCTGGATCGTGTAAACACCCTATTATTGCACACTGCAGCGCTGCCATGCCGTGGCGAACGAGCAATGGAAGTGATGGGCACGTTGCAGATTTTTTTTGCAGACAAGTAATTTGAGCAATCCTCACTTAACGCGCGACCGACAGCATCGGCGCGGCCACCTAAAAAGCAATGCGAAACGTGCAATAAAATAATCCATGCGTTCCAGTGCAATTCACTTTTAAAATGTGCACCGCAACCGAAAATGGCCAAAAAAATCACCAAAGCACCCCATTTTGAAGGTTCAAGGTCTTTTAAGATTATCAATATTAGTACCCCGGATAGCTCGTCAGCAGTGCTTGTTACAATAAGCAGCAAGTCTGTGCCTATCTGCAACCGTTTTCACGCTCGCTAGAGGAATCAATAACGGTAAAATATCGACTTATGGGCACCCGTCTTTGACGCCCTTGTTGACCCAGCGGCATGGAATTTTTTTCACATAAAACTAGAGTTCTTGTGGCAGCCCAAAGCGAAAATTTCGTGATCTTAGCTTGCACCGTTTTGACAGAGCGTCAGATTGGACGGACGGAAAGACAGACACAGAGACGGACGCCTTTGCGATAGCTGATAGCTAAGACGCCTAAGCACAGCGTGCTGTCGCGTGTAAAAATACTGTTCGAAATCCATCAACGAGTGTACTTCGTATCAACGTTCCTTTCTTTGCAACCTGTATTCCGCGGAGCCCTAGGGGTTCTGCGGATTCAAAATATTTAGACACTGAGTATACTCTACGTTTGAAATGCGTTTTATGATACTACTACGGGCCTATGTGTGTTCAGGGATGTTTGTGCATGCCTGAAGCAGAATATCATTTTTTCGAGCACAGGCTTCTTTTCCATGCCTACAAAGCACGGAGAGGCAAGCTGCAGTACACAATATGCTGTGCTAACACGCCATGGATAACAGGCAACGAGCTTTGGCTAAAATTAACCGCTGCACAGTCGACACGGCTAATAGACGTATACCGGTGTGGCGGCGCCGAACAGCATCACTCCATTGCAGACAGCTAAACTCATAGCGTAACTGTTACATAAATTAAATGTTACTATTACAAATAACAATAGCTTCTTTGGCAGATAACTACAGGGTGCAAAAAAAGAAAGGTTTATTATAGAAGTTTTATGCCTCAGCCTCCGAAACGTACACTGGTGGAGACATTAAGAGAAAAACTTCCGGAAGTTGGAACCCCTTATATCCGTATACAGACATGATGACAGTGCGGATGACACACTGAGTCACGCAAAGGTTGTGAGATCGAAATCAATCAATCACCGAAAGTGAGCGAGTTTTGCGGGGGGGGAGCATTCGCGTCCATACGCTTGGACGTCAAAGTATCATTAAGTTTATGAATAATAATACGCAACATATCAGCTTATCTATCCTGAGCATAAAACATACAGCAGCAGCAGCAGTAGGCCTACGTACGTACCAGCAGCAATGTCATGATTCAATCGATATGCATCTGTACATCGTGACCAAGCAGCTATAGTACACATCAGATTCAGCCTATACTTCCCGCCTCTATTTGCATTTAACAGTATATACCTGTACTAACCGGTACTCAAAATACAATGACTAGGCTGTACTGAGAAGCAGGGATGGAAAATTGCTCCAAAAACTTAGCTTTCTTAAAGGTCTTCTAAGAAGTAAAGACGTTGACATTATATACCGGGATTACTTGTCACGTGGGATAAGCGAGGACGAGAAACATTCGCCAACTTGGTAAAATCGATACGTCAGATTAAATACCAATATTCATTTTTCAATATTCATCTGAAGATCAAATCAATAAAATACTGTACATTCTTTTTGTATCTGCAGACTTGCTGCCAATATTATACGTCAATTGACTGAGGACGCCCGACAATGTAGCCGTCACTAAACTTTCTAGGGAAAACACCAACAAAATAAACGATGAAACCGCAATATACAAACAAAAATGCAGACTTTTTTCCATAGAAAAAAATTTATGTTTGCAGCTCCTATTAATTATTGTTGTTACTTCTTCGGTGATCAAAAACTTACTTTACACCTGAGTCGTCTTAATTTTCTAACGTCAAGCTGAACCACTGCCATAGCCCATCGACTAAAACTGGCATAACGGAAATGACAAAGGAAAATGATATAGGCCTAAGACTATATGCAGGGCAAGTCGGCGATCGAATAAACCAAGCTACCGATAGGCGCAGAAATCTACGCACAGGCACACACATTCGGGAAGATTTGTCAGGATGGACGACGTAAGAATACGATTTAATAAAGGCTGTTGCATGCAGTGGGACCTAATCAATGGCAATCCTTTCAATCCCCTGGCGACTCTACTGGTCACTCACACGCGTGCTGGGAGACGGCAGCTGACTGATTCGAGATGGATTCGAGCTAACGCAATACATCAGCATCACAGCGCAGCGCGTTTACCTTAGCCAGTATTTGAACATTCAGAACACGGGTCTCGAGTTATTAGAATGAGCACTGCTAGATACTGTCCAAATCAGACAAAAATAACAATTGGCAAATTCATAGCTTAAAAAGGCTTAAAAACAACCGTAATAGCGAAACAAAAAACTAAGATTAGATTTCGTTTGGGTGAGACATTTAGGTCCATTTACCCAACAAAAACTGGGTTTTTGGCCTTTTTGGCACGTGCCCGGGGAGTCTCAGTCATGGGCAGCATATACTAGGTCCAAAAGTGACGGCAGTAGCCAGGTGTACGCTTGTACTCAGTAGACTATGTCTCCACTGAGTGTTTTCAAGGAGTGCTGACAGATAGTCCAGCAAATATGAATGTCTTTCGACCACCAGGACAGGAGTATAGACAAAGTCAAACACAGCTGACACGCTGATATATACATTCATTCATTATAGAATCTCTGGCCAGAAAATGTTTTGACAACTGGGTAAAATACATGAATTTGTACGGCTTGGTACTGAAACATTTTTAATAGACTTTAACTGTAGCAAATTAGTCGTACGCATCATATTTCTTGTCAGCATTGCAGAAGGATGTGCTGGACGCCATACCCCAAGAACAACCGTGTGTCCTTGGACTCATTTAAAATGGCGAAATGGTAAAGCTCTTTTTAGCAAACTCATCTCAGAGCTACGGAGCGTCACCTACCATATGGGATCCCACAGTGTTACCTTCCACCCGATACGGGTGAACGCGCCTTGCCTCAAGTTATCCCAGCCAGAGAGGCCGGTACTCGATTTACACATACATCGGAGAGACGAAAAGCTGAGTTAATCTCGCTCGGTGTTGGTTATATACCGAGATGGTTTACCTGTCTGCAGACAGTCACCCATCCAAGTACTAACCACCTGATATCAACCAACGACCTCGCAATCTCAAGTCCAACGTTACACTACCAAACCACCTAAAAGCTAAATTTCTGGCCCTGAAGACTGAATGCTAGCAGGTTTTGGTGCACAGTTTGAAACCCAAAGTTTGCGTCGACTATCATTGCATTTAATTTATTCGAAATAACAAATGCGTGCATGCGTGCATGCGTGCATGTGTTCGGTTGTAGGCCTATACGCGAATTCTAAGTCACCTGGATAGTTTCTAAAGTTTTCCCTTCAGAATACGTCCCATGCGGGATTTATTTTTGCATAGCCTATATCGGGCCGCGAGCTAAATCGGCAATCGAACAGCATTAGGTTTACATCAGTCGACGGTATAATTGTATACCGAGGGGCGTTTGCTATACACCGGCGTCCAATTATTATGCCGCACCGCTGCGCTGTTCATGTTTTACGTAATCATTTGTGATAGAACGCCGCAGCATGTGTTTGTACTGCCTGTCTGTCTGCACATGACGTTGTCGGTGCAAACTATACAACACTCACGATTAGAAACCACAGAACCTAGAAAGTCATGTACGTGACGTCGTGACTCTATAGAGATCGAAAGTCGAGACATATAGACCTATAGGCCTATCGGCCAAGCCGAGATCAAACTCTTGTCAGCAGTGCAACGCACACACGGCAGCCAAATACAAAAGATAGGCCCTACTCTTGACTGGTGACCTTAGAACCGGCGGCGTATAACTTCACTAACTACAAGATAACGTCCAGAGTCAAGCACGTGGCTGAATAAGGGCTGAGTCATTATACAGAAGAACACGGAGTTTTGTCATAATTTCGCCAAACACTAACCGATTTCTCGTTTTTTAGATTATTGATTATTGCTGTGCATTTTAGAACAGGCGCAGTTGTAACTGCCACTCTGGCCTTTCAGGCTTTCTGACAAAAAAAAGACGTAATGTTTTCTTCACTTTTCGTTCATATTCTTGTATTGTTTGAGCGCTTGTATTCTTGGAACAGATAAACTACCGGGTAATAAATGTTGATTTTCAAAACTCATTTATTAACAGTGTTAACAAAATATCAAAATATTTGCAAAAAAACCCAGTAAGTTGTCATTAAAGATCCCGCAACAAATGAAATGCGTTGCTACACTGTTTCGAGATCCAAATAATTGACTGTAATGTAGGCCTATAAGTGCTTAGATATGTGTGTCAAAAGTCAAATCTCAAATAGATCGGTCTGGTCCGGTACGAGCAGTTGAAAAGGAATTTCCAGACGCTGTCTAGAAGACCGGCTGTGACCAAAGACGTTTCTATTAAGTTTAAATCAGGCCCGTCGAGAGGGTGGGGTAGGGGGTTAGCTACCCCGGGCCCCGCGACTTTTGGGGCCCCGCCGTCAGCCAGAAATATAAAGTACGCCAGAATGTACCATTTTGAAAAGAAAAATTCAAAAATTTTCTCCCTAGAGGGGCCCCATGAAAATGTTTGGGGGCCCCGCGAGAATGTTTCCCCGGGTCCCGCTGTGGCTCTCGACGGGCCTGGTATAAATTAAAAAGTCTGTGACAGTTACAATGTTTTGCACAGGCAATTAAGGGAAAAACAGACACAAACACAGACAGACAGACAGACTGCAGACAATGTGCAACGAGGTCACATTGACGAAGGACCGCACATAGTAGGGCCTAAATGCTTTAGGCAGATCCTTGACTTTAGACCGTTTTTGGTAGTCAAAAAACTGCCAAAGGCAGCCTAATAAGCGACGCTGATTTTTGCATCATCTTGCACGGCCTGACGTCTGGAGTCTGCTAAACTCGTTCCAATCACTACAGCAGTACAGCTATACGCTGGTGCATGTACGTATCAAGACGTTGAGGACAGACAACATGACACGAAACAGGCATCATTATGGCACCAGATGGCGCCACGCTGCCAAGGTGCGGCGTGACACCCGTGTTTTATCGCCGCGCCAACCTACAAGACTGACTGAACTTTTCTTGATTTGTCTCACAGCGTGCTGGGATCAGACAATGACCTCTGTTGAGGATGACTTGGTTATCAACGCCGACGCCTGACGGTATGCTCATGGCAGTGGATCGACGTAGCAAAAAATAAAATCATGATGACAAGTTAAACAGTTCTTTCAATTTTCAGAGAACTTCTCATCTGATATTAAACATTCTTCAACTGCATACCAGGTATTCATCACGGCCATAACAGTGAGCACGTTTTTCAGAAATGTGGCCCTTGTGTTGAAAGCAAAATCGAGATTTTTAAATCCCATTGACTTAATGGTCAAAAAAACTTACGTAGGCTACCGTATGCACGGTAGTAACAATAGTGATGATTTGTCAATTTGATGAGATCGTCCCAATATGGCTCTTGCTCCTCTGTACGCCTGGCTGCCAATCACAGCTCTGAAGCCTACTCGAAAACAAAAAGGCATAAATCAAAAATGGTGGAAACGTTTCCCGGAGCACGACAAAAATGATACACCGATTTTCAGTTCAAAAGTGATGGTTGCGATTGCGGACAGTCGCACAATATGTCGGCACTAGGTTGACGAACGTCTCCAATTTAATGCTAGTTCGCCGGCGACTTCGAACCAGGTCAAAACGATGCATTGGAAGTCGGCTGTAACCAGCTCGTCCTATAAATGTGCGCGCAGCCGTGCGTCGGCGCCCGAGCCGAGAAGCTGTGTACCGTCACGAGTTAACAATGAGCGCCGAACAGCGACGCAGAACGCGCCAACTACTCCCCTGAGACCAGTTTGTGTAAGATAAACACACACTAGAGGTAGGCAGGTCTACAGCCAGGGTGATAAAGTGCCCAACTATCTACTGCAGTAATGAACCACGGTGAATGAACGGTGGGCGCCGATAACAGTAGCCGGCGCACTATCTGTCGACTAGCCAGCTGCCGCCCTCGTCTACACACAGCATCACAGGGGCAGACTTCTAGGCATCACTCTGGGGAGTTTCCACCCTACTTACCCCGCCCTTCTTTTCCTTCTTTCACTCGTGCTTTTCCCCTCCCACTTTTCACCCCGTTTTTTCACCCCCAAATCCAGATACGGGATTTGGGTATGCTGTGAACTTCCCCAGTCCAATAAAACACAAATGCGCCATCGTGCAAATGACAGAAAGTGCGCATGCATTTTAGCCTCATAATGCACCAAAAGTCGTTTGGCGGCTGACGCACCTTTTGTCACTTGCACAATCACGCTACATTTGTACTTTTACCAGTCAGTTTGTAACTTTGTATGCTGAAGCCTTAAACCTCACTCAGCTCGCTCTGGTACAGATACAACTTTCTATTGCAGTCGTGCGTCATAAAACAAATGATGATTGTAGTTTCACTCTCTGTGACATGAGCGTGGTTTAAGTGCGTCACAGCACTGTCTGGAGTGGTACAAGCTCCTACTGCATACTCGCTTATCCGCGTAGTGCTGTAACCTGCATGAAATGACGACTTGCATTAAGATTGAGCCATGCAGACGCCGAAATGCAAAGTTAACTAGCTCATTCTATAAAGTTGCGAAAAATCTTTAACTAGAAAGCAGTCATAGCCCGCAGGTACCTCCGCCAAAGCAATGCTATTCGCCAGGTGGCGTCACCGTCTTCGGTTTTGCAGCGGTTCCCTTAGGCTTATGCCCCCTTTAACGCAATGGTAACGAAAATTTCAAAGTGATCCAGAATCCAGGATTCCTGCTGGATCGCGCCCAAAATTGAATCACTTGTAGTTTATGCCATGCCCGACATACCCTCAAAAATCAACCAACGTTGCTCCCAAAATCTTCTGCCCATGCGCCGCTGCGAGGCCCGCTAAGCGCTTAAGACACAGACAGATAGAACTGTATACTGTTACGGTGGCAAACGGTCCGGCCCACTTGAGACGAACTGCGGAACTGCGGACCGTTTGGTTCAGTGGTCTCTTTCTTTCTGTGAATGGGCGGATGGATACTTCGCCAGCTTTCAGACTGCTTTTAAGCGCCGTCTATAGCCTACAGTGGCACAGTACCGGTACCGATATCAAGCGGTTGAGAACCAATGTCTAATGGCAGGCGAACTTCTGTGTGAATGTCTCAATTCATTGTTGGCTGCTTCCTTTATTCCATTCAGTCGCACTCTTTAGTGCCTCCAGCATATGTCCCGAGTGGTGTAATAAGATGATTAGCTCCGTGTAAGAGTGCACTCAAGTGTGACCAGAGTCACCAGACGAACGACAATGCAGGCTTACACGACCGACCGTCGAAGAGAGTGGAATAAGTTAGTGTCGGGTAAACCACGGCCTGGAAGTTCGTTTAACACTCACTCATCCCACTCCAGACAGTGATTTAACATATCAGTGATGGACACAGTGGCTTTTGTGTAACGCTATTTTATACTTAAGACTCTCAAGTATGAAGTTGAGATACTGAGGCTGTTTTACGTATATTAAAATCCATCATCATCATCATCATCATCTCTTTAATAAAACAGATTGACAAAATGCAATCATACATAACATAAAAAATACATGAAAATCTGATAAATGTCATTGAATAGAACTTTGTCCAAATGATTACTACTGTAGTGTGACTATTAGGTGGAAATTGCTGACTAATAAATGTCTTTGAACAACATTCTGTTTATGTAATTTCTGATATCAGTCTTGACAGATAATGTGAAAGAATGACTCCGTGGTCGAAGATTGTAATTGCGATCAGTTTTCTCAGGTAAAAGTTAGTCTCTGCTGATCATTATTATTATTATAAACTAAACTGTCAAGCGCTGAAACCTTGCTCGAGACTAAGTACTGTCTGCGTGGAGCAGCAGTATTATGCAGACAGAAAACGCACGAAACCCATATGACCTTGGCCTATGACAAAAACATTTAATAGGCTTGCAGAGCTTGTCGAAATACACGTTCTTGCAAAATTTCATCAAGCGAAGTGCAGCGGTTCATGAGTTATCATGTTGACAGAGAAACGAAGGAACAAACAGCGACGACGCTGAAAACAATACTGTCGTGACGTCGTCGCTGTACCGCAGAGAACAAATAGTTTGCATCACACTGCAGTAGTAAAAGGTTAAAAGGTGGTGATATAGCTCCTTATGGGAAGCCCATCTCAAAGCTACGGAGCGTCACCTACCGTATGGGATCACACGGTGTTACCTGCCACCCGTCACAAGTGGACGCGCCCTGCCTTAACCCCAGCCAGATAGGCTGGTACTCGATTTGCCCACCCAGGAGGGATGAAAGGCTGAGTTGACCTAGCTGTTGTTTTAGCTGCAGCCAGAAACTGACGACAACGATGACGACGATGACGACGGATAGCAAACCTGACAGATCAGCAGCAGTAAGCAGTAGCAGCAACAGTCGTCAATCTTCAGCGCCTGCCTCTCAGCACGGCAAGCCACAGACAGATCTACACGCAGCTCCTAATGACCTTCAACACGCACGGGGGGGGGAGCAAACCAGCACCTCCCTGTTACAGCTGCCCGTAAGATACAGCGGCGCAACCCACCACCTAGACCGGTGATGAGCGGAGGTCACGTGCCGACAAGCTGGAACTCAGCGTCCAACAATTTACGGCTCGGCTCCTGCGCGGGCTGCGGCACCGAACTGTAAACGTCTTTTATGACTTATATGGCAGACCGCCGGCGCAATCAAAGCTGAAGAAGTCCCTTTTTCCGCGGTCAATCGCAAACGTTAATCATTGCCCCAAAGTTAGAATATAGTGAAATACGAAAGCGATGGTCAAGGGGATAGTAAACTTTTGCGACAGGCCCGACGTCCTTTTTTCTTTTTCAAGTTATTTCTGATATCCCCTCTTTTTTATCCCCTTCTCACCTCTCATTAATCATTTTCCCTCCTTCCCTTTCGGTCACCATAGATTATGAAATCTCCATGCAGCGGCCCCGGACAGAGGCCGGCCAATAAATAAATTCTGACGCACAAAGAAAAAGAACGGCTTTCCAAGCACTGATACTTGTTAAGTAGCTTCCTCCCTACTTTTTCAAAGAGATGTAAGATCACATTTATAGCAATTTCCAAAACGTGAGCCGATCAATAGACTGCCGAACGCGATGTGCCCAAAGTTATAGAGGGCTGGGGACCCGAGAGTACCGGTGCCTCCATGCAGTCCCCAATAGCTGTGCAGACGCAATCTCAACATAAACTCGTCTCGACGCTGTTAAGTTGCTTGACCAGTGCTTTACACCCAATTCACACCTACGACGCCGACGCGTCTTAACATTCGAGTTGAGTCGCGTCGCATGTGTGAATTGGGTTTTATGCGCATCTCAGAGTAGACGCAGAATCGTTCGAAGCGCTCAACAGAAGGGACGTAGTATGGGGAAACTCCCCAGTTGGTAAGAACTGGATCATCTTCAGAAACATTTCTGAAGATCACACTATATGCCTATTCCTACTACTTGGTGACAATAGCGGGCCTAAGTTTCCAACTTTCCACTGATTCCGTAAGCCGGCAGCATGCGTTGTTACGTACAATACACCGGTTCACGACAGGTAATGTGCGTGTGCACCACCAGTTGTTTTCACTGGCAGCGACATAAGGCCTCCCTATTATACATGGCCTCCTCCCCCAGGACCCCATTATCGAGTTCAGTCAGTCAGGTAGTTACTTATTTTGCACCTGCAATGCAACAGCGAGAGACAGCCCCTACATTAGGTGCGGGCCAAATCAGATGGGGGCACTTTTCCAATTCACACTCACACAATGTCATGCAGATCGATAGTGTGAATGGATCTACACCGTACATGTAGTAGGCGACAGAACACTGCTTCGAGTATAGGCGATTACGTCACCAAGTCACCGAGTCACGTGATACAAAATCTGGCTTATCTCGTCAAACGCGCGACGACGCACAGTGCGTTCCAACAACGCCAATCGGCAAAATGCGCACAATATCGGCTGAGAAATCAATACTAGGCCATACAGTCACAGGCCACGACGCACCGACTTACACCAATGCACTCGAAGCTAACAAAGCGAACGGAAACGGCCAGATGCATTAAACTGCACCTAGCTACACTTACCGAGACTGCAGCCTACAAACGGTGGCCCTATGTCTATGTCCCCAGGTCATTTGGGGACGTGCGCTTGTATACACCTAAAGGTAATTAGTCTGCAGTTAATGCGTGCTAGGTAATGACGCTCGGAATTCCCCGTGGGGGGTTCATCAAGTACTGTACAAACCACTGCATGGTGAATACGCATTAGATGACTGGAGTGGCCATCGACTGGGTCACTTCAGCTCATGCAGGTAGTATAAAGGTTGTATATAAGGCAGTTCAAAGCTCGTTAATTACAGATACTGATGCCTCCGCCAGCATAGGCGTCACCACCTATTTTAGAACATTAAATTTTTCGTCCTCTTATCTCTCACTACAGTATCTACGGAGTTATAACCGCCTATAATCATCTCATTCCAAGCAAGCGTGCCGGCTGAAACGCGTCTCGCATCTGTTTAACATGCACGTCACATAAATTTTCCACCAAAAAGTAAATAAGTAGGCCCTAAGTAACGCCGTAAAGTTTCTACGTTGTAATACGACGTACAAAGCCCCCATGCATGCCAGAGAATGTCGTGCTGCACCAAGTGAACTTTTAAATGTCGCAACACGCGATAAAAAGGCCCCCACATTAATGGAAACTGCTAGCCTGTGGGACCCCCTTTTATGGGCGCCGGTTCGGCCGAACATACTGAACATACATATTAAATCCGCCTCTGACTTTGGGACGTTATGAGTCTGAGAGAAATGAAAGTAAATTAGAGCGAAAGTTCATGTAATTTAAATATTACGTCATTGCCTACCAACCCCCTCGAAGGATTAAAAAACCTCACCTATGACGAATGTACAGTCTCCAATCTCCATTCAAATACCTGTTTCAGTTTTCAGTTACAAGCAAAGTACTACTTCAATACTGAACAGCTACGGGTCAGTGGTTAAATACAAAACAGCAGCAGAACGTAGTGCAGAATACTGACACGGGTTCGCCGAAGCCGCGACCGTGATTGAAGACGAGGTGCTGAGCTGCTGAGAAGCCGAAGTACGAGTCGGCGACACCCTGCTTGACGATAGGCGCGTGGATGTCAACGTTGAACGACCCAACACACACGAAGAGCACGCTCACGACAGTCGACAACAACCGAAACACCGTTCGCAGACAACGACATAAAGCCATAATGTTTGTCGCGACTCGACAGATCGATCGAGTCCTGCTATCGAAATAACAACAAATCGCAGCGAGCGCCCGGCACGCTCAGGCAAGCTCAGCGGCACGCAGCAAAATGCCAGCAGCAGCCGCAGCAGCAGCAGCAGCGAACAGCAGCAGCGTCAGCCCGCGGCGAACAACTATTCTAGTGATGCGCCGCTCTTAAACGTTTCGCAAAGCAAAACCAAACGTATTTGGCAGCGTAGGGTTTATGGTTGTAGATGCTTTCTGTCGACAGCGTTGCAACATGGCTTGTCGTGGCGTTCTACAGCTACAGATTGTGTTTGTTTATTGTTCAACCTCTCTGATCATAAAATGATCTCAATTGATTTCTGTTGGATGAACATTTAAAAACTTGCACATGCTATGTTGGCTTTTTGTTGTATCTAGTGTTGTGCCATTTGTTTTTCTTTCGTTCTGTGCTTTTAAAACGCGTACAGAGCGACTTAACTAAACTGATCTCAATTGACGCAGTTTAGTTTTTACGCTCGAGAGCTAGCATATATAGCGCGTATTAGCTATGGTAATTCTGTCTGTCCCTCTGTTTGTCTGTCTGTCTGTCTGTCCTGGTGTCACGACACGTTACCGTTTCAAGACGAAATGAGATAGAAACTTTAAGTTTTCACCGTATGATAGCCTATAGTCACTAGTATTTCGTGACAAAATTTCATGCCACTATAGATGAAGGGGGTCCCCACGAATGAGGGTGAGAAAGAGGCAAATTCGCATATCCAAACATGATAAAAAAAATGAGAATTTTGACTAAGTAGGTGGAAAAGGGGTGCGGCACCCTTCGGAAAAATATCATATATTTCGTCAAAGTACGCGAATTAGAACGAACGGCGAGAAATACTAAATATTGCATTTATTAGTGCGATATAAAATAAGGAATTTGGTGATATATAGTTTTTATGGAAACTAAGTGAAGAAAATATGAGATCGATTATCGAAAATCGATTTCGTTAAAAGCGGACGCAAAAATGAGGAGCAAAAAGATTAAGATTTATTTTTAATTATATCTTAATAACTACCGCACCGATTACTACGATGTTGACAGCTGCTGAAAGAAGAAAGGACTGGGTATTTCCAGGAATAATTTTTTTAGAATTTATAAAATGGAACTTAGATTTTATAGAAAAGTTTAAAGTTGCGGGTAGCCTATCTTAGCGGTAATCTAAGTCCTAAGGTAAGATCATTAAGATGGCATTGAATGACCTGGTTTTATGGCAAAATTTGGCTATATTATGATAACAAGCAATGGTGACGTGTTTGTTAATAGTATCAACATTGATGATCTTGCACGACCTTGAAAATAGAGGATTTTGTAATTTTGTGCGATTTTTAGCTGCTTAAGAGTAAAGTGCGACAAAAAGCCGGTGTGAAACATATATGTGACAATGGAGGCACAGCTACTCTTTGTGCATTGGATATATCTAAGGCGTTTGATCGAGTAAATTTTTACGGTTTGTTTAAAATTTTAGTTGATTGTTTATTTCCGAAATGTTTTATCGATTTGCTTCTTGATTGGTTCAGTAAATGCACTAGTTGTTTTGATGGAATGGAATATTGTCCTCACCATTTGCCATGTATGCCGGTGTGAGACAAGGTGGATTGTTATCTCCAGCTCTTTTTTGCAATGTACATTGATAAGTTGATCTAGTTACTCAAATCATCTGGTCTTGGTTGTAGATACAATGATACTTATATTGGATGCTTGTGTTATGCTGATAATATTATTTTAATTTCACATTCCGTGACTGTGATGCCGACAATGCTCGATTTGTGTGATAAGTTTTCTGTTGATCTTGACGTCAGATTTAACACAATGAAGTCTGTTGCTATGAGAATTGGTCCAAGATTTGATGTTGTTTGTGCTGATTTGACTTTATCTGGTGGTATTGTACAATATGTGCAGTCTTTAAAATATCTTGATGTTTGTATAAAAGCTAGTAGGAAGTTTGCATGTGACTTTTTCAAAGCTAAATTTTACAGAACGTTCAACTGTATTTATGCAAAAAGTTTTACAGGAAATTCAGAATTGATTACCATAGAATTGCTGCGTAGTTGTTGCTTACCAGTTCTGTTATATGCAATAGAGTCATTGCTTCCTCGTGTTTGTGATATTAATAGTTTAAATAACTGCATAAATATAGCAGTAGCTAAAATATTTAGAGTATCGTTTAACAATGTAGATTTCATTAGGCAGATGACTGGGTTAACCAGTCTTCGTGTGTTGGTTGCTGAAAGACGTTCAAGATTTTTTAGTAAATTACATCAGTCGACTCTGTTTAGATCGCTAATGCTTCTGTTGTATAATCGCATCTTCTGAGTTTGTGTATTTCTGTTTTTATTTAGGTTTTAGGCGTGTGTGTGTTCTTTTTGTGTCCATTTCTTTTATCCTTTTTTATCTGTATATTGTGTTGCTGCTGTCTGTATGACGAAATAAAGATATATAAAAAAGATAAAGATAAACCGATATTAGCTGCGAACAGGAACCGCCATAAGCTCTCGCGCGTCTCATGAGCATTAGCTCAAATTTGTTGTTGATCAACTGACCAATGGGCAAGCAGAGCGAGCTCATTGGTCATTTGTTGACGCGTATGTGAGTGTAGTCACGTAAACCACCAACGCCGTTAGACCGTGTCTATTGTAATGCATTGCGTTACATTGGTCAGTTCGCCAAATTTTGTTAAGTTCTGTTAAGTTTAATTGAGTTCAGTTCAGTTACGCCCCCTTATACGCGCTTTTAGTCTAACATGCAGCATGTAGTGTAGTTCTTAAAGTTTGTTTTTCTTAAATTATTACCAAAACGAAAATAAAATATTTACTTGCAAGTTGCAAAGTAAATAAGAATCAAAAAGTAACACTTTTTTGTTACTGTTTTTTACGTTACGTATCACTGCAGAAAAAACACGACTATACAGAGCAGATTTAAGCCTATTTTAAATATAACGGTAATAACAGTTAAGTCAAAAATGATAGTTCGAGGACATCTATTTCTTTGGGTGAGGCTGACAAAATTTATTCAGTGTTACGACGTATACGGTTACTCAGTATAAAAGTAAACTGTAGGTTTGCTTAATTTAGCAACTATTAAACGTTGCAAAAACTAAAATGTGCGTACATCACTAGGCCGAAACAGAGCGACAGAGAGCTATTTACCGCGACGACCAATCACACATCGCTGTGTCTATTCACGTTTACGCAGGGAGGACCTGCTTTAAAAACACAGTTGGATTAATCTCAGGGGACCACTTGCTTGCCTTTCCAGACTGTCATAGCGCACAATGAAATAAAGTACTTATCATTATGACAGTGATTTAGCCTAAATAAGTTTTTTTTTGAAGACGAAAACTACCGGGTGTAGTGAAAAATTCGTCTTACCGGAAAATTATTCCCACATGCAGCTGTACGGGTTAGGGTTAAGATTAGGGATAAGGTTAGGGTTAGGGTTAGGGTTAGTTACATTATGAGATTACGGTAGTAGGAAGAATTTTCTAAGTGCAACAAATTTTCCACTACACCGGTATGACATCAGCATCAAATGTAACAACGAATGAAAGTCGCTCACTGATTAACAATTTTCGTCAAATTATTATAATTATATGTGTCAAAGTACAAAGTAGCCTATACGATGCATTGCTTACTATATGTCCATGCTGACTGAAATAACAATATTGACATATTCTTTAAACTTCTAGGCCCTATTTTGTTTTTTTCGTGTAACAATAAATACTTGATTCCCAGATTGTCTTAGGTACTTTTCTCGTCACGTAAACCTGTTTGCGTTTTCCTGAAATGTTTTTCCACAACTTTTCAATTTCGCGGGTGACTTAATTACAAAAAGTAGGCATGGGAAAAATTTAATAAAGTTTGGTTTAGCAGGCAGAATGAACCAACCGCAAGCACAATTATAGAAATTTATGGAAATCCGATTGTATTTTTAAAACTCAGCAAGTTATAGACTACGCTGAATACACCATTTTTGGAGTTATAAACGGTTCCCTAGGGAGAGTCCTTATCTTGAAATGTTTAGTTAGTAACGTAGTTTAAGACAAATTAAACCATTACTTTTAACAAACATATTTTACCGACAATGCAATGCATTGGTCGTAACGGTCCAAATGTAAGACTACTGCAGATCTTCGCACAAATTTTTGGCATACGGTTTTCCTATGAGGTCTTATTTCAGAGAGGGACAGAAATGAGCAGATCGATCGGTCGGATGAATCGGCTGTCGTTTCAGAACGCGTCCTATGTGTCGGCCGGCCGGAGGCATTGTTAGTCATCGATCGATAGATCATTTCATTTCACGCCGTCATTGCCGCAGCCGCACGCCAACCGTGTTTATCATTATTCACTGACCGACAGCGAAACGTCAACCGCGGCGCCTACTAGGCCCCTATTGTAACACCGGGTCACTCAAGCCTGCAGGCGAGCTGTGCTAATTTGTTGCCCCGTCCGGCCGTTTGCGTCTAATTAACTCGGTCCCTTACTCGTAAGCGTGTGAAACTTGCTCCGGATAATGTGCGCTTAAGCCTACAGATTTACAGACAAACGATTCATGGATTTTACATGAGGAACCTTGCCAGATTTCTCAGATATGTCAAACGTGCCCCATGACAGGTCATACGTCCGTCTCCATGACGACAGACGTTTGACCAGTCACCGCTTTGAACAGCCTTAGCCGGTACATATGAGCACCATGATGCTCTTAGGTAGCAGCTATAACCGTGTACTTGCAGCGGTACCGGGTGCTCGCCGTATATACCGCCGCAAAAATGGCAGCAGCCGAGTAGCCGACCAACTGACGACCTCAGCCGTAGCATCACGGATCCGCCATTCGGCCAACCAGCACCCCAAGCCAACAAGTAAACCATAATACTCGGTCGGCAAGTTTTCAGCAGTGCTTGCCTGCAGGAACCTCGAATTTACCACTAACATTCTACGCTAATTTTTGATGTTCATTATTGGCACATAAATCGTTTGAAAATGCTAACCCTAACTCAAACTCTAACCCTAATTTTAACCCTAATACTAACACTTTATTTGGATTGGTAACAGATCTATCAAGTTTGCACGCTTACATTTATTTGGATATACTGAAGCCTAGAATAATTTGAGAATTTTTTAAACAAAAATCATAAATGAAAACCATACTACTGAAAATATTAATATGAAAGTAGTTGGATTAAAAAGCTAAATTCTAAAACCCAGCCTTGACCATTTTTTTCTATTTTACGAACAAAATAGTTCAATTACTTACGCACTGACTATATATTTGGCGGCCGGATACATAGCTTGTAGGCTATTTATTTGGTCAAAAAACGAGACTCCGCGAGGCTGCCGAGTCATAGATTCAATTACGATACAATTTTATTAAATTCGCTAGGCGGCTATCGTTACCGGTATATATGCGCAATGGACTACAATATACGGTAAATATTACGGTTAGGGGAAAAAATTATTACAGCTAATCATTTCTGTGCCAACTTCATTCCGCAAAGTTGTAACAACATATCGACATAATATTATGTGGCATGTGCATTTCGTGCGTTGCCACTCAGCAACAAATAGCTGTTTTTTTTTGTCACAGAGTATGTCGTCATTGGCAGAATCTAATAGCGTGTGAATGTGTATGGAAAGAAATAGACTTGAGCCTGTACGACATGGAGATTAATTCGTTAGAAGGGTTTGGCAGGAAACGTTTCACCAGTGCGCTGGTTTCGCTGAAGTTCAAAGGATGTTTGAAATGCGGTATGCTATAGTTCTTTGCACTTTGGTCTCAAGCTATACTTCAATATTCTTTGTTTTTTCCAGTCAAAGCCATAACCAGAAGTTTTGTTCAGGTTTAACCTTTCCAATTCCTCCGCTTTTCTTTCTTTTCTCTCTTTTCCCCTTTCCCATTTATCTTTTTCTTTTCATTTTTTCACTTTCTTAGACTTCTCCCCCTTTCGCTACATTTTTCTTTCCCAAATCCAGCTAAGGGGTTTGTACGAGCGCCGCGGCCGCAAATGCATGTTGATGAATCAAGGACTATAGGACATATCAACAGTAGAACATGCTTTTCTTCCTTTGTAAAACAAAAAAAAATCTCAACATTGCTTCGCCGGCGGCGTCGGGGTCAAAAAAGTTGGAAGGGCAAAAAGTTGCAATTTTCCGACAGACAGCTGCAAAATGTCTGACAGGGGAAATGTACAATAGGGCCTAGATGTTTAAAATTTAACTTTTCCTAAAAATCCTTCTCCCCGAAAATGAAAGTCTGAGACTAACTTTCAGCCCCAAATTTTGTATTTTTGGAAAAAAAATCCGGACAAGAATATCAAGCAAAAGACAAGCTATTGCTGCCATTTTGTCTGTGACAGAGATACAAACAGGTTATATGCAATTAAACATTTTAAAACCGTCGTGCGAGTAAATGCTAGTCGTAGTTTAGGCTCACAGTACAGTTACTGATATTTCTGTATTTAGAATAGTAGCAGGACGAATCTGCATTTCAAATATTCCGATTGCAGAACTTTTTGCATTCTGTGAACAGAATGGTCAAAGTTAAACCTTTTTCCTGCTGTTAGGCCTAATATTACGATTTGATGCCCATTTCACAACTGCGTTTACCTTTACGTTTACGTTATAACTGCACAGTTCAGTTAAAATTAGAACTTTACAATCTCATTTTAAACTAAAACTACGCACTAAAAACTCCGCAGTAATGAATGCATATGAAATTCGAGTCGTGACTCGTGAGGGTTGTTCATTGTTTTTTGTGCCATTCCTCAATCGAACTTACGGCGCCGAGCGGACTCACGTTTGGCTTTGTCCCATTTCCAAATTTCTAGTTTTTATTTAGCGCCATTTGTGCTTGACAACATATTTCACTTTTAGAAAAAAATGGTTCGTAGAAATTATTTTATTCTAGCGTCTTCCGCCTTTCGTTATTTACTGAATACAATACTTAAACGTGTCAAAATCTACCGATCTCGTGTCAGTATCAGTAAAAGTAGCATTTTTGAGGTGCATCAATGCTTCGATATGGCAAGCGATAGTCAACCGTGGATACTCCAGAAAAAATCTCTTCAAATCAGACAAACGAGGACGACACACAAAGCGACCAAAACTGCGACCATGACGTCACGAGAGGTGCGAGTTGAGAAAGCCGCGATGGAAGGCGTGAAAAACGCCGTCGAATCCGAGCATTTGGGGGCGTCGAAATTTGCTGTCAGCAACGCGTTCACAAGATCGAGTTCAGTCAACATCATGAGTTGCATTGCTTGCTCATCGTCCCCGCAGTGATGTACGATATAAAAACAGTATACCCCCAACTCCCACACATTCATAATTTTATCAGATATTGTTTTATTAATTCTACACCTAATTCTGACAGTGAAAGAATTTTGATAATCGGTTAATATTTAGTGAAGTTATAAAGCGTAGGCTCCAAAAAAATGTTGCCAGTTTTTTTTGGCCCACATGTACATCAAATTCAAACAGCGGTATGTATAAACTTGAAAGACGCTACTATACTGTTGTTACACATAGGCCTACTGTCACCCTAAAACTCGCCGAAGTATAGTCAGCTTCAAAATACTGAAAGTTACCTTAATGTAACTCACTACGCGGAAAGTAAACCAAATTTCACAAGATCAAAATGCCTACAGCGACGCGTTTCCGGTGTGATGGTATCTTTAATTAATGATCACTTAATTGAAATGTTACTGCAAAATATACCAGTCAGAATTTCAAACATAGGTCAATACTATTTGAATTTGATGCAGTAATACGTCAAAATTAGCGGCTTACTTTTTACTGGGCGTCTCTGTAGCGTGGCTTTGAGCAAGGCCGTGATCGTGTCTATGGTTTCCTCCAGGGCACTGAAAGCCAACAGCTGCTGACCTGGGACTGGCGATGACTTGGACAATGACGTCATAGTTCTCAGCTGCTGCTGCTGCAGCTGCTGATGATGAAACAATTGGTTTCTTCTGCTCATCAGCGACTCAAGCTTCGACTCCAACTGAGCTCGCAGGTTCTGATTCTCCATTGCTTAATTCACCGGCCTCTGAAACGCATCTTTAACAATCACTGATTCAGATCGTTTTGTGCAGTCGCAACTTAACAGACAGATCGAGCTCCCATATATAAAATGGTTAATAAAAAAACTATTATTCATCCGTCAAATACAAACGCACTTTGGCGTGGGAGACAACAAAAGACACATCTAATGAGGGAAAACTGCACATTAAAAACTGCACATTTTGCGTAGGCCGACTGCACGCTCAGTGGCTTAGAGTTTTATAGACAAGAGGCTCAGAGGGCCAAAACCTCCCAATCATTCATGACCGATAACATTTTTGTTGAAAATAGATATTAGGGACTCGGAAAAAAATGAAACTGTTGCCACCAGATCTCATATTTTAAGGCTATAATGCACCCAATTTGATTTTGGGTGGGGTTCCACCCTGGACCACTATATACTTCTCAAGTAAAGATGGGGAGAAAAAGAGAGAATCGCGAAAAAGCAAAATGGGGCCCAGAGGAAAGGAAAGAAGAAGCGAAGGGGAGGAAAGCGAGCCCCTACGCCCACTACGCCCACTGTGCACGCTAGGTTATGGCGCCCTGGTCAAACATCGTCTTTTACTCGGGCATCTTAGCTTTTTATGTTGAGATCCATTCACGGAACTGGGTTCAGACGCTGTGCGTTACTGCGTCTACAACATGCAGCAATAATCTATTCATGACTGTGACGACGGCTTGTAGGCCGACATTAATGCCGACGTTACACTGATAAACTTGCTAAGTTGCTACCCATAGGGGCCTACCGGTAACATTATATAGGGTAGTTTACTGACTAGGCTAATCAGTACCGTAGCCAGGATCTGGATGTAGAGACAGGAACATTTAAGCGAACAAAAATGCCAAAACATCCGTGGCATTATCAATTGTAGGTCTAACTTAGAAAAGAATAATGATACTATAACACTGTTAATGGCTTCAAACGGCCGTTCAAGTTCCCAACCTTACATCTGTTTCTGTACTAGGCCCTATCTTGGGAAAATAGAACAAACGAAACATGAGTTAAAATGAGAAATCGGCAAATTTCATCTGTCGGAGCGTTAATTTTTTAACGCATGCGTTAACGCGTTAATAACGCATCATTAATATTGCTGAATTTATAGATGGACTAAGTTACATCGAGTGTGCGACTGAAATGATGACCGACGAACGCGTGGCTGTGTCGCAATATATACCGTGGCAGTAGTGATGGAACGATAACAAAACAAATTTTAATTACTTGAATATTATTCCGTCGTCAAATAAACGTAGTTTAATGAAATATTGGAACTCCTGCTTCAAAGAATTAAGTAAATTTAAGTACGTGTGTTAATATTTTTTTCCCACGTCAATTCTTCAACGCGTTAAAGTAACGCGTTAATTTGACAGCTCTAGTAAATAAATAGTTACACTTTTTTAAAACTGCAGTCATTAGTTAAAAAGATGCCTTTTGACGTGCAGATCTCTACGTCACAGCTTAGTGCCAGTACAAGTTTTTGAAACCGGCCAGTAGGCTATTTGACGAAGTTGTGAAATTTATGGACCACCCGGTCTGGCATCGGCGAACATATTCAGTAGTTAGACTAGTAGGCCTACCTAGCAGTTATCTAAATGCCGACAACCGAATAATCTCACCGGAAAAAAAACTGATGAAAGCATTGCCTACCTCAATGACGACTTCTTTGAAAGCGTTAAGTGCGGAGTGCCCGTATAGTCCCTATCTCACAAACTGCTCTCAAACTGCAGCCATATTCGACTCTTCGCTCCGTGTGCGGTCGATCGGTCGGATCTTCCAGGCAGTCGCAGGGTGCACGCGGTGTAAGAGCGAACAGGCCGTACACTAGCAGTGCCATATGCCGGGTGACGATACGACTGCCGGCCTAAGCATGGGGACAGCGAAAGTGAAATTGATACTGCTGCTGCATCATCTTACTAATAGTCCCGGCCTATAGCATGTGCTCTGAGCTGACTAATCTAGAGAGCTGTGGTAGGAGTCGGCTGCAATAAACCGGGAGTGAGGGCAGGACCATGCGAGAGGCCGATTCTTCGTGGCAGTTGGCGGGAAACATGTTCGGACATGTCCACGCTAGACAGCGCAAACTTACTAATGCCGATCGGAAGACAGCTAACGACAAGACCGCATTAGAAAAAAATGTACTCAACACTCAAAATGTACAATAAATAACTAGCCTAAAGCTATAACAACTGTGATAATTTGCCAAGCTGCACGAGTTGCTGCTAAAACTTTTTTTGGGTCCCGTACTCAGACGGTAAACGGTAAAAACGGCAACGGTAAAAAGGGCAACGGAAAAAACGGCAACAGGTAAAAACGGCAACTGGTAAAAACGGCAACACAAAATAACGATATCGGTAAAACGGCAACAATAACAATAACAACAATTATAGACTGTACATGTCTAATATTACCAAGTTATTTTTGCGTATAGTTCATGCACTCAAACGAACAGACTACGATCATTTTTTGATTCAGATCATGATGGTAGAGGTAGAATTGGGTAGAAATGTTCAAGTAGGCATGTTATTAAAAATTGGCGTGAACCAGGTCAGTATCCCCGTCGTTATGTCACAGCCTTTGGACGTTTTGCCCCGCACCTGGACTTTTCGCTTATTCACTGGCGGGCCCGTCGAGGGAGAGAGATTGGTAAGTTACCCCTGGCCCCGCGACGTTTTGGGCGCTTCGCCGTCACTCAAAAAATACAAAGTACACCAGAATGAGCCTTTTTAACAATGAAAATTCAAAAATTTTCTCCCCAGAGGGGTCCCACGAGAATATTTCCCTGGGCCTCACTGTGGCTTTCGACGAGCCCTGTTTAGGACGTTTTAATAGCCGTAATAGTCTAATCATATTGGGAAACGATTGTTCTTATATGATCGACGTGTATGCATTTAGCAAGTAGGCTATCCGAGGTGTCGTCTGTTAATTAGTCACGCTTGTGGGCTTCCCGGCATGAACTGACGCCAGTTAAAGCGTCCATTACCATTGGCTGATTCCATATCGTTAAATTGCTGTTAACTGCTCTGCGGCGACTACGACCCGTTGAAATGACACGGGTTTCAAGTCCTCAAACTACAAGTGTGAAAATTTGGCTGAAGTGTCAAGGAATTTTTACGCGCGATAGCAGAATGCTTAGCGCGTCTTAGCCATGGCCCGGGCGTCTGTCTCAGTGTCTCTTTGCTCGTCAGTCCGTCTGTCACACTCTGCGATTGTATCAAAACGGTGCAAGCTAAGCTTAGATCACGAAATCTTCACCATGGGCTGACAAAATTTTGTGCCCCTGGGTGCGGGGGTTCCCTTCGAACGACGGCGTCAAAGAGGGGTAGTGTGAAAACGGCTGCAGATACACTGTAGGCCCATATCTATAGGTACAAACATGCTGCTTATCATAACTAGCACTGACGACACGCTTTTTACATTTATAACACCAATGACCTTGAACGACCTTGAATCCCCCAAAAAGGGGTTTTTAGTGAATTTTTCGTCATTTTTGGATGCAGCGCACATTTCAACACTGAATTTCGACGAAATGGCTGGAGATAAACCATTATTTTAACCTGCGTATTGAAATTTTTAGCATTAAACGTAGATTTAAGGAGTT
>Ga0209367_1001840_pt1 | contig 27087 bp, 17 predicted proteins | sample WorMetLIZISLAND2_FD_187412 | JGI IMG/M metagenome (GOLD analysis project Ga0209367, IMG submission 187412) | Marine gutless worms symbiont microbial communities from Max Planck institute for Marine Microbiology, Germany - Olavius geniculatus... ... | reverse complement strand
TTGTCAGTTTTACATTTAGGACTATTTCTATTCTCAGTATCTCTCATTTCATTTTTCTTTTAAACAATTCAGTTCTTTTTAGTTTATGTGCTAGATTAAACTGACAGTGTGTTTGTTAGTTTTTAAGTGCAAATTTTTCATTGTATTGTATTGTATTGTATTAAATGCGTGATACATGTAATGGGCTAACCCCACCTCCCTATAGCAAAAATTTTTAGACATATTTTGCCTCCCAGCGTTCAGGAAGCGCGGTAGAGCGGATAAGAACCAATATTGTTAGGATTTTTTAGAAGTAAGTTGTGATTACTGTCATGTACTGGACTCACCGACGTAATTAACAGTTTAAGACTGGCGAAGAATCGGGCGACAAACATAAACTGCCAGGGATAAATAATTATCTAATTTCTTGATAAACTGCGTTCTGCACAACTCTATTTTTTTAACTATTGAATTCCAGATGCGATCCGCTTTTATTTATTTTCGTTTCCGTTTTGTTGTTGTGGTTCGCAAATTTTTATTACTTTTTCAGCAAAAAAATGAGTTATACCGTCGTATCGTCAATAGGATTTCTTGCAGTGGGAGCTTATATGCTAAAGTATGGGCTGCCATTTTGAACATTTTACTATTTTTTTTGTTTTCATGTGATTGTTGTGAACATATGGAGTGGCTTGTCAAAAAATCCCTGTCACCTAGCCTAGCATCAGTGCCGTCCAGAGCTCTAGGCTAGTATTTAGGACGAAGTTCTTTGTCTACCTGTCACCAGTCATTATGTCTCTATCTGCATCAGGATCTGGATGGTTAATCGCCACGTACGGTTCCAGACCGGGACATTAAACTGATGGGCTGGTTGAAATAAATTGGATAAGTTTTACGAAACTTCATAATGTGTTCACGGTTCAACGTGCAATTCAAAGGAAACAGAAACTGTAGTAAAATGCGTAGTTATAAATTTTACTGGATAATTACAGCGTTGTCAGATATAATATGTACTATTTTGTACTAACATGGCTATCATGTTTGATTAATACCATCAGACATTTGAATTAGTGAAGATGTGAGCTGTTTTATCATTTGCATTATTTTTGGAGACTTTATTGAACTGAATCCTGATCATGTTTTAGACGATATGTTAATGGAGCAGTGTATCGTGGTCAGAACAGGATTGATGGCAAAGTTGTGATAGTTACTGGAGCAAACACTGGCATTGGAAAAGAAACAGCTTTGGATCTTGTCACTAGAGGTTAGCACCAATATTACGAGGGGCGTTCAATAAGTTCAAGGACTACATTCCGTATACAGCGATAATAAATCGCACATTTTTGACAGTTATGTTACTGTTCAACATATTCTGCCTGCAGTTCACTGCAATGTTCCCATTGTTCTACAAGTCGGCTGAAACTCGTAGCATTAAGTTTGTTATTGGCACCTGTAGAAATTTTTGCACATTTTCCTGTAGCACATCTTCATCGTTTTTAAACTTAATGTCCCCAAGTGATTTGCTCTGTGGTCCAAACAAATGAAAGTTACGTGGAGCTAAATCTGGACTGTATGGCGAATGCTTTAGCAGTTCCCAGCTTATCTCTTCTTTTCTTGAACTGTCTAATGGGCCAGTTGCACGGTGGGGCACGGCCATTTTAAAAAATGACACTTTTCTGCAGCAAACCGGGTCAATTGCTGCGAATTGCTGGTAGTAATCAATCAGACAATAATGCCTGTAATATTGTTCATTCGCAGTATGTCTTTCAAGCAAAAAAGTCTGCAAGAACAACTCTTTAAGTAAACCAAAAATGCTTTGTCTGCAGCTGACCGTTTTTGCCATATGCAGTGCTCCAACACTGACATGATCACTAACTGACTAATGATCACTGCAACAGTGGGCAAACTATTCATATACTTTCTAACGTGATAAAGTGTCACTGCTAATTACTGCAAATAATCTACAATAAATTTCAGCACTTTCTACATCTTCTGTGATGGGAAAATTTTTTGATTAAATTTGTAATCTAATTCGCTAAACAAACGTCAATGCCCATCATTTATATCTTAATAATAATGACGTCACGATGTGACGTCAAAAATGAGACCATGGTAAGTGATGTACAATAGTGGCAGTACAACTTTGTAATAGTTTTGGTTTTCAGCTGTCGCTGTGTGCTTGCTAAGAAGAACAGTCCTGTAACTTATTGAACGCCCCTCGTACTTTATACATCTGGTGATGTATTTTTTGTCAGTATTTTTTTTGGTTAACTGTAGGACAGATTACTTATATTTTTTGTGCAGATTTATTGCATAACATTTGTTTTTTGGCATTAAATTATTAATATATTATTAACCATTTAATTACCATATCTATCTGTTTATGCTTCTGCTACTGCTGCTATTTTTTACACGTTTACTGTCTACAGTAGTGCATGTATTATTTTCGTAACATTGCTGTTCTGTGAAGTGAAACTTGTTTATCAGCAAAGTTATTGCAGTAATTCTGCAATAAAGTCATAAGCTGTATACAAGTTATCAGATCGCATTTATAGCAACTTTTAGCCATCTCAGATGTCAGTGCTTTATAGTCATATAATCAGGGTAAAGGGTTAGAGTTAGGGTATGAGGGTTAGTGCCAGAACTAGGCCTTATTATTTTACTAGTATTAGAGGAACAAGAAACTAAAATTGGATTAACTTCAGGATGAGTCATTTTAAGATTTATTTCAGTGCATTTCAAGCTTTTATTTTATTTTATTGTCTCCAATCTGTTCTCACAATAGAAATGTGGTGGAGACAAAGTCTGGACAGCAGAATACCAGTGTTACTGTTGTGACTTCATTGACATCGCAGATTTGTTGACAATCTGGTGGCAATCTGGTGGCAGAATTCCTCATCTTTTTGGGAGATGTGTTCCACCACCCATATAGGCATTGTCTGATTGGCTCATCATGGCAACAACAATAACAACATGTGGGTTTGTCCAATAAAACGCGCTAGTTTCTGTGGGTATGTTAATTGGTGTCTTGAACCTGCTAACACTACTGCTGTGGTCAGTGGCCTTTATTCCCCCCAAATCCAACAAAAAATTTGAGCTAATGCTCACCAGATGAAAGCCTATAGCAGTTCCGGTTCAGTAGTTTAGCTGAAAATTGGGGTGTTCATGCTAACTTAATATACAAATACCAAATTCTCCATCTGGATAACGATAGTTTCGTGGCGCCACGTTGTGAATGATATAGACTTGTGTCACAGCCCAAAATCGCCAAAAAAATCCATAAAACCCCCTATTTTGGCGTTCAAGGTCATTCATGGTCATTGAATTCAGCGCCAATCGAGAGCCAGTGTACGATTTTTTATTAGTGGTTAATAGTAACCTAGGCCCTATCTTGCACCGTTACTGAGATACAGTGACTTATTGGCCAAAAATCGCAAATTTTGCCCACCCCCTCTCATTTAGCACCCTTGTTCGGGGTGACTCCCTTCGAATTTATGGAAAAGCTCTACGGTTTCTGAAACTAGAGTCTTTCAGGCAGTTGACGTGATGATTTGGTGATCCTAGCTTGCACCGTCTTTGACTGATCCACCCGTGTGACAGGCAGACAGACAGAATTGCGATGGCTAAGACGCGCTGAAAGCAGTAGCTGCTTTCGCGCGTAAAAATTGAAATCGGGTGCAACCCCCCACCCTCCAGTTTTGGGCTGAGGTTTTCCCTCTAGTTTCTGACTCAAGTTTTACTTTTCGTTTTGGGCTTCTTTCCCTCTTTAAGGAAGAAGTTTTGTTAAAGGTATAGATAGAAAAATAGAAGGGAAGTAAAAAAATAGGGCGAGGAAGTTTTGTTAAGGAATGGTATAGATTGCCCAGGGAAAAATAGGGGGAAAGTTTTGATTCACGCTTTTAACAAAACTTTTTCAATTATTTTTCACTGGGCGTAAGCTGCACCCACCAGGCATAGGGATAGAAGCCACTGGCTGTGGTTGTGGATGGCAGGTGGGAAGGTGTACATGGCCTGCAGGTCCATGGAGCGTGCTCGTGTAGCGGCCGATGAGATCAAACAGAGAGCCGGTGTTGATGACAGTCAGCTGGTTGTCATGCAGCTGGACCTCAGTTCGCTCAGCTCTGTACGCGGCTTCGTCAACAGCTTCAAAACTAGTAACTACTTGTCACTTCTTTCGTACTCAAAATGTCAAGCAATCGGTCAGTCCTTGGCCTTCTGGCCAACATTTGTGGCCATGTGTGCTATAGCCTTCTTAACATCACTGCTTAAATGATATGATAGTTTACAAAATATATGAGGTATGACGCTTAATCAAATTAATTAATTAAATATAATTAATTAATTAATTTTCGTTAGTCAGCTGCTTGGTTTATTGCTAAGGAAATTATACTGCAGCAGTTATGGTTATGTTGGTATAGTGCTTGGAAAAGTAGTGTTAATTTACAGTATTGGATTGATGGTGGTTACGGCAACAGTCAGTGGCATTTTTTGTTGATAACATGTATAATGTTTAAATGAATCAGTGCTGTTAAAAAATAAGCCTTCACTTTTATGTGGTCGTATTATAATGTGCTGTATTTGACTGTGTCTGATTTATTCATGTCATATAGTGCTGTATGTAAATGTTTTTAATTTATTGATCGATGGATCAGTTGATTGATTGTTTGATTGCTTGGTTGATATATTTATTCATTTATCTCATTTTTATTTATTTATTTATTTATTGATTTTGTGATTGATTGATTGCAGAGGAGAAGAAGTTAGATATACTCATCAATAATGCTGGTGCTAATTACATTCCTGAAAGAAAAACGGTTGATGGCTTTGAAAGCATTTTTGCTACAAACCATCTTGGTATGAGGATATACATGGTGGACCATAAAAAACTGGACCTGTTTGAACGTTGATAACTCAGCGATGGTTACTTGTAGAAAGGCGTGTTATATGTCATAAGTTTTAGAATGTTGTAGACAAAGAGGGCCGAACTTGCATAGCAAATCATTTAAATATTTTTTGTCTAATTTGCGTAAATCTTCATTTCCTCTGAAATTAGGCATTTGCCTGCACTCCCATGTGCTCAAGTTCATTGAATTCAAGAACTTACTGCCAAGAAGTCCAGATTTAAATTCTGTGAATTATTCAGTGTGGGAGCATTGCAACAGATAGCATGGCCACAGAATTTCAGTAACTGATCTGCTAAAACTTATGCTAATCAAATGCTGGGCTCAGCTGATCCTGAACACATTGACTCCAGCGATCAATCAGCTGCCTAAAAAACTGATGATGGTTATGAATGCAAAAGCTGGGCAACTGCCTATGTCAAATTTCATCTAAACTCAATGTATGTGTTAATGATTGTTGATATTTCACTGTATGCTGAATGAAAATCAAGTTAAATTCATGTGTTACTGCCTATGTAGCATGCATTTAGGAGTGGGGCAGATTTGTGTAAACCAGGCAAAGAGTATTTAAATGCTGAGACATGCAAGTTGTACATTTCTTCGATACACAGTTTTAAAACTTTTGGCATATTACGCGCAATAAACATCGATAAGTTGTAAAAGCTCAGATATCCATGTTAAATCCATGTGTTACAGTCAAATTTAGCAGAATGTCGGGGGTGACGAATATTTATGCAAATTAGGCAAAGAATATTCAAATGCTTCACTATGCGAATTTGTCGTTAATTCTTTACAGCATTCTGAAACTTTTGACGTATCACACGACTTTCTACCGCTGACCATTGCTGAGTTATCAACGCTCAAACAGGTCCGGTTTTTTTGGCCCAACCTGTATGTTACAGTTGAAAGTTTTCATTTTAGTTATTGTTGAAATTATGCAAGGACTCTTTCTTTTGTGGCATTTACTTGCACTGTAAATTGTGAGTGCCACGATGATGATGATGGCAACATTTAGGTAGCCTAAACTATACTGCTGCTGTCTGTTTGCTGAACGGTGAATCAAAAAAATACCACTAGTTTTTTACTATAACTTTGCTCAGCTTACCAGTCAGTATTTGCTGAAGCTTTGTACTTTTTGATGCACAATACACAGTAGTGGTAGTTTCTTATATTTTTGACAAGATACTAGTGAGTGTGCAAAAATATTTTGCTAGAAATTTTCCCCAAAATTGCACTTTTTAGCCCAAATATTGCATTTTTGGATGAAAATTATTTGTCAAAAGGCTTTTGACAGGAAGAAAATTTTCCAACAATTTTCTTTTACCAACAGCCCAAAATGTTATAGGTGGTCCTAACCGACTGCCATGTGCCAATGGCACTGGTTGCTCGCATGAATGTAGAAGCAGCACTGGTTTTGCTGCATGTTTGCGTACAATATCCAATTTAATGATGATGACAAAATGATTTAGCATCAGTGATGATGATGATTAATTATTATTATTATCGTTCATAATGTAGTGTTAGTGGTGATGGTTGTTGTTGTAGTAGTAGTAGTTGTTGTACATGTAGGTCTGTTCCTACTCACACTGTTGCTGCTGGACCTACTGTCAGCTGAAAAGTCAAGTTGTGTCATCATCGTATATAGCAGTAGTAGTAGTAGTAGTAGCAGTAGTACTATTGGTTGTTGCTGTTGTAGTTGTTGTTATTGTTGCAGGTTCCTTCCTACTCACACTACCGTTGCTGGACCAATGTCAGCTGACAAGTCAAGTTGTAGTCCTGTTGTCATTGTATCATCAAGTAGTAGTAGTAGTAGTAGTAGTAGTACTATTAGTTGTTGCCATTGCTGTTGTTGTAGTAGTCGTAGTTGTTGTTGTAGGTCCATTCCTACTGACACTGTTGCTGCTGGACGTACTATCGTCTGACAAGACAAGTCATAGTCGAGTGGTGAATGTATCTTCACGTGCTCACTGGCGGGCCGAAGCAATCAACCCCACTGATGTGATGCTCACTCAGAAAGAATACGACCCGATGTGCATACAATATCCACACAGCAAGCTGGCCAATATACTTTTTACACGAGAGCTGGCCCGACAACTGGGTCCGTATCGCTGTAGTTGTAGTAGTATTGGTAGTTGTAGTCGTTGTAGTACTTAGTAGTAGTTATTTTGTAGTCACACCGGTATATGTACATCACAAGTCAGAAAGTATGCCGCCAAGTTTTTGTCATTACTTTCTTGTTTTTGTTTTACCAGTTTTTGTGATTTTTTTGTTATCATACTCATGATTACTACAAATACCAGTACTACAGTGTAGTAGTAGTTATTCTTATGCATGTAGAATGGTAAATAGTAATAGCAGCTGTAGCAGGGTTGATGCGATTTAAATCAAGTGATTTAAATCACTGATTTAAATCGATTTAAATCATGATTTAAATCAACAATAAAAATCATGATTTAAATCACTGAATACAAAACTACAACTTTTTGTGTAAATTTGATGGCTGTTTTCAGTTTGCAATCTATTATTGGTATTTAGTGCACTGTAGCGCTTGCTAACTCTATTTATTTTGTTGACTACATTAATATTTGGTTATATCTGAGCTGGTAAGTTAGCTTAACCTGATAACCTTAACCAAAGTTAACATCGCCAATTACTTGGCCTTGACTCTTGTTAATTGCTCATGTTGTTTTGGTAGTTACTTTCAGCAATCAGCATGCTTACAGGTATTAGAAGTGTTATGGCCTTTATCACTGTTTACTATTTGCCTTTAAAAGCCTGACAAATTGCAGCCCCATAAATATTCACAAACTTTAGAATGCATCACCAGGTTGAAATTGTAAATAGTTCTTTGCCAGGCTGCTATAAAAATAGCACATGTATTTTTTTAAAAGAAACTCTAATCAATACCAATTACTGTCATCCGCAAACTAACAGATGAAGATAACACATTAGTTATCACAGATAGCATAGAATGGTGTAAGAATCTAATAAAAATAAAGAAAAATCGATTTAGATTAAAAAAATCTGATTTAAATAAAAAATCGATGCTTTCGATTTTTATTTTAAAAATCGTGATTTTTATCAATCCTGAACAGTAGACTGTAGTTAATGAAACATGCTGCAGTGAGTTTGTTCTGTTAATATTGTCAGGTCCAGCTGCTCCAGTGAAAAATGTCAAATTAAAAAAGCACTTTACATCCTTGGCATACTGCTAAGCACCTCTGTATCTTTGCACTTTATGGTGCTATATGAGTCGTGCATTATTATTATTGTTTTTATTGTTATTATTATTATTGATACAACAAATAGTTACTGTACTTGTAGTAGTAACATTAGCATGAAGATCTGTAAATGTTTTTAGGTCCGGAAGCTCCGGTGTCCGTCTATGCTGTACATCCGGGCATAGTTCGTACAGAGTTTTTTCGTGATTTTCCACGCTATCAGCAGTGGGTCTTATCAGCCGTTTCGTGGCTCATCTGCAAGCATCCTTGGTACGGCGCTCAGACTACCATCTACTGTGCTGTCGACGAAAGCATCAAGTCGGAAACCGGAAAATACTACAGGTATGGTGACTGGTTTCGGTTTCGTTTTGCGGTGAATTTTAACACACTTGTATTGTTTGTGCTACTAATTTCTGTCAGTCTGAGACTGGCAAAAAAGCAGTCTTTGTTTTTTATTGGTTTCTGTCATGGTCTCAAAGTCTGTGGTTTTGGTATGAAACTTTTTAGTCTTGTGCTTGATCTGTCTTTTGCTCTTGGCATGGTGGTAAACTATGCCAAATAATGCAGGGATTTACCTGCTTTCAACTCAGGGGCCTAATTTACAAAACATCGTAAGACAATTGTAAAATTGTCGTAAAATCTTTGCAACTTTGTCGTATCTTTGTCGTAAATCGACAAGTTACGATGTCATAAGATTGTTGTAGAAACATTGTATCCGAATTTTGGAACCTGATTTTACAACTTCGTAACTCTCTCGCAATTTTGTCGTAACTCTGTAGTAGCTATAATTGGCCAGCCAATCAACCGCCATTACGTTGACTTCAAACACGACCTCAACCTATCGTGATGCAGTGTCACTGAGCTGGTGGCGCGCGGCGCTGCAAGCTGATAATCTGCTTCCGCCGTTGCCAACATAAACAATAACAAATGAACTGATTTTGCAGCGATTTTGCTGCCCAAAGTTGCCACAGACGAAATTTACACGTATTATGGCACCATGTGAGAATTATATACTAATGAAAAATCATTGCTGCGTGCGTGCCTGATGCTGTCGTACGACAGCTAATGAGTTGTCATATGATTTCTCATAACTTTGTTGTAACTTTGTCGTACAATTTTTTGTAAATCGCGTTTTATCGTAAATCTGTCATAAACCTTCAGTATGTCATATCATTGTCGGAAATTTGTCTTACGATGTTTTGTAAATTAGGTCCCAGGTGTCTATTTAATTCATTGTCCACTTTTTGCTGCTAACAGGCAAGCCATGTTGTTTGCCCTACGACTTTTCTTTCTCAAGTTATTGCCATGTGCAATAAATCATTGTGGCCACTCTTCTGGAAAACCTGGAAAAGTCAGGGAATTGATAAGTGGTCAGGGAAAAGTCAGGGAAAATGAATTATTACAATTATTCAGTTGCCACGAGTATTGTTCAGACAGAAATATGCAACAATGGAGTTCAGGGAAAAGTCGGGGAATTTGATCATGACTGGAGAGTAGCCACCCTGATAAATATTACTGCTACAACTGTGCCGTATTGTAATGAGAAAACAGCCTTTCTTGGCAAAAAAAAAACTATTGCCAGCTTCTGAGGTCTTATCCTTTAGGATGTTTGCTTTGCTCTGGAGCCGCATCTTGTCAACCCACTTTTAACTTCCTTCAGTTGCCTATGCACAGAAATTTTTTACAGCTCACGCAGACTGAATGTTTGTCTGGTGTTACAGTGACTGTGCGGAGAAGACACCGTGTAGTAAGGCCGTGTGGGATGACGCCGGAGCAAAGATACTTTGGGACGAGAGCGTCAGACTTGTGCGACTCAGCGACGATGAAATCTGTCCTCTCATCAGACCGACAACCATTTAGCAACTTAAGCTTCTCTTGTTCTCGTCCGACTCTCATGTCATGTTATTCCTCAGCACTGACTGGACTAGGATCAGTCTAATTCCAGTCTCCACAGCTCTCTCAAGTACTGGAAAGCAGCTGTGGAATTTGAAATGCCTCCTTGAAATATTTGGGATCTTGTGGAATTTATTTGATACTTGTGGAAATATTCTTTAACCAGCAGTGTAGCATTGCTGCATCAGGTGCGTTTTGTTACGTGGTAAATAGACAGGTTGATGTACTGTATTGCTGATGATGTTCATCATTCAGTGCATTTATTGGGTGGCACAGGGATCAACGTTAGTTGGAGCTTGCATTGCTTTAATGCTTTCTCGTTTACACTTCTAAACTTTTGATATCGCGTGAATTTGATACCGCATGGGTTGCCGTATTGATGTATGTGTTATCTTTGTATACTAGCTAACCTAAGTAGATCTACTGGGACTTTGTTAAGCATGTCCTGGAAATCCACCCAGATGTCTGACCCAGTAATCCATCACACCCCGACCCAGTTTTTACAAATGCCCCAAAGTGCCAACCTCATAGCCAGGATTTCTCTGATTTCTCTGTTGAAATATCCGCTGGCATAGATATTGCTGTAAATATTTTAGTGAATGATTTGTATTTCAGTGCATTTCTCCATCCCTCTAATCACTCCCTGTCCTCCAATAGACAGCATTATCACATTGATGACTGTCTGGAGGATAACAGGGAAGATTATTAGAACTACCATTGTGTTAATTACCTAGGCCTATGCACGCGTATAATGGAGTTCTTACAATTTTAGGTTAACCTCATTTTTGTGTTTTGTGTTACTGTAAAGGTTAAACTTTCTGTTTATTGTAAAGTTTAAACTTACCGTTCCATTACTGTGTTTGTGTGCATTCTGCCTGAAAAGGCCGTCCCTGAAATGACCTACATGTATAGTGTGTTGCGTAGGATGTTAAACCCTACTCGCTCACTCACTGGCTCATCCCTTTAATTAATATGTATACCAATGTCCCCATCTTTCCTAGTGCATGATGCATCTGAGTCTGACCCAATCCATTATGTTGAATTTTACCCAGGACCCAGTTTCCTAATAGAACTGATTGTACAGTGTAATATGCACTGATGATATATTGCCATCATGTGCACAGTGGCAGTGTTGCCTGCTGTTTTGTTTTTGTTAATATGCCGCATAACATGTCAGGCCCATCTCTCCATCTCTGCCATATTAGCTCAACTTGGAAACTGCAAGGTGTGGAAAACTACAATTAGCGTGATTGTTTCGCCACACGAGAGTAGCTGGCATGCCAGATTTTAGGGTTGTGGTTGTGCTACTGTAGGTGTACGGCCGCAAAGTATGGGATGACGTATATTCATTGTTTTGTAGCATCTCTGATGCACTTTTAAATGGTGTCATTTGCACAAATCTTGATTTATAAAACATGTACAGCATGAAATCACTACGACGTGCATATCAGTGTACACAGTACTAGACTGCATTGCCTGTTGCTTTTTAGATTCGCCATTGCTTTGTTTGTGCAACTGTTTTCTAATGCACTGGGCGACTTCACTTTTTGACTTAGACTTTCGCTGCGCCTTTTCGCTGAGCGAAAGCTAAAGGTGAACACTAAAGTCTGTACTTAGAGACCATAGTTCAACTAAACTTTGGTCTAAGTCTATTGACTTAGACCAAAACGATTAAAAATGGCAGAAAAACAGGTAAACCTAACAGGAAATAAATCAACCATTTACGTTTGGACTTGCTTATTTAATTGCACCGCGCACGCAAATAACGTAATTAAGTAACATCTGACGTCATTGCATATTTATTACGGCGTTTATTTTCAGTACCAGACTGCTTTAATTTACTAAACTATCCGTACATATAGGTCTGTAAATAGTCGCCATGTTTTCACTCAGCTAAAGTCAAAAGTTAGTGGATTCAGGCTTAGCGAAAGTTAAGCCCTAAGGGCTAAAGCTATCTCTTCCATGCTAATCGAACTGACTAGCCAGGTTAGTTCGGCTCAGCTTTGGTCTAAGTAGGTACTTTTGGACTCAGCGAATCGCTGAGACTTTTCGCTGAGTCCAAACTTCGCTCTAAGTAGGTACTTTAGGCTCAGCGAAAGTCTCAGCGAAATCACTTCACTTTTTGACTTTAGTAGGTACTTAGACCGAAGTTTAGGCTCAGCGAAAGGCTCAGCGAAAGTCTAAGTCAAAAAGTGAAGTCGCCCACTGTGTCCGGAAAAAAAGAGTCTACGGTTTTTCAACATATCTTTGTCAAACCTTAACCTATTTTCATAATTTTTGGCATGAGTCGTCCTCAATATTCACCTGATTAAACTGTTGAGATATTTTTTATTGATATTTCCATGTCACTACGTAGAGCTGACGTAATTATGACGTCATCGAAAATGCCGTTTTTATTGTATCCAAGGTGAAAAATGCTAAGAGTGTTTCGGTTAATAACTTCAACAAATTTGAACGTATCTTTATAATTTTTGGTAGGCAACATTGAAAAAGTAACGCACAATTAACAATGTACTGATAGTCCACTTTGTCCGAATACTGATGCCACTTTACCGTGTAAAATAAAACACTCTTTGTATTCTTACTTTACTCCGCACTAAAATAAACAGAAGTGCAGAAAAATTGGCTTTTTGCCTGTAGCTGCCTTAGTTGTCATCAACATTGACAAAACTTGCTATTAACCAACTTTTGAGTCAATAACTTTATTACAAATGTACACTACCGCGACGCTAACGCATGCTGCAGAAATGACGCTGCCTACTGATAACGGATGCTGCACAACAACGTTCCCATACTGCACGCGACACGGCCACACGGCGAAAAGCAAGACTAGGTTAAAAATTTTGATAAAAAATAATTTATTTCTATGCCAACAATCTCTGAAGTTTTTTTACTGCAATTTTCTTTCATCAGTTTTCCTGTTTTCGTATTGCAGAATCTCATTTAGACGTTATCTTTCCGCAAAAATGGCATTTTCGATGACGTCACAATTAAATTAGCAATATTGAGTGAGGAGTAAATTTTGAAGACCAGTTTTAGATGCTTCCAGTAAAGCGTGTCGTTGTGATAATGTGGGCCAAAAAAAAGTAAAAAAAAAAAAAAAGTTTAAATTTGTTGAAGTTATTCAGGAAAAAGTGTAGACTCTTTTTTTTCCGGACATGGTGTATGTTTGACACCTGTTGTTGGCAAGTTGGCTTCATTACAACAGGGGCTGAGACGACGTACATATCACTGTACATGATGCTGGTTTACAATGTTGTTGCTTGTTAGATTCACTGTTGCTTTATTTGTTCATTTCTTTCGTAACACCCTGAGAATTGCACAACACGTATTCAATATCCATTGTTGGGTTTTTGTTTAAATGTTGGCTTTTTGTTGAACTGGAATGCTATTCCAGAGCTACTCCAGATTAGGCTGTCATGAAAAGTAAGGGTAGGGGTTTGTGGATAACTAAAATGACAGTTTGGTTTTAATAAGAAATTTGATCTAATGCTCACAAGACGCACGAAAGCCTATAGCAGTTCCTGTTTTCAGACTGTCAGTCTATCTCCAGCCATTTCGATGCAGTTCATTCTTGGACTGTGTGTTGAAACTCCTTATTTTGGAAGTTTAGGGTCTTTCAAAATCATTGATCTTGACACGACTAAAAAGCTCGTCACTAGTACTTGTTGTGATAGGTAGCATGCCCATGCCTATCTGCAACCATTTTCATGAAAGACTGGCCAACAACGGTAAAATAACAACTTTTACGGGGTACCACTCTTTGATGCCCTCATGCGCAGGTTTCCTTGAACCTAGAAAATCGAGAATTGCACTGTTGAAATCTACGTTCAATGCTGAAAATTTCATATGCAGCTTGTCCATGTCTATCTCAATTGATTTTGGCGCAATCGCTCTTGAAATGTGTGTGGCAGCCCGAAATCACCATAAATTCATAAAACCCCTATTTTGACGTTCAGTGTCATCCAAGGTCATTGAATTCGGTGGCAATCGAGAGCCAGTGTATAACATTTTATTAGTGATCGATAGTAACCCTCGCACAGTTACTGAGATACAGCGACTTATTGGCTGAAAATCACAAATTCTTCCTACCCCCTCGCATTTAGCGCCCTTGTTCGGGGTGACCCCCTTCGAATTTATGGAACAGCTTTACGGTTCCTGAAACTAGAGTCTTCCATGCAGCCGATGGTTAAGATTTGGTGATCCTAGCTTGCACCATTTTTGACTGATCCACTTGCGTGACAGACGGACGGACGGACAAACAGACAGACAGAATTGTGATGGCTAAGACGCACTAAAGCAGTAGCTGCTTTTACGCATAAAAACTAAACGTCTGCACTGTCCAGAATTTTTTGGCTTTTTTATTTGGTTTTCCATAGCATTTGCAAAACTGCCTGTTTATCAGTTTCCATGAGAACTGCAGTCAACGAGTGAAGTGCAAACGTATGCATATAATATAGAAAGCCAATGTATAAAATTTCATACGAACTTTGTAATAATGTACATGAATTAAATAGCTTTCAGAGGAAAGTTGACTGTTATAACCCGGTATCCTGGTATAGCAGTTCATAGCATAAATTTACAAAAACAGACAGATCAATGCCAATTCCGAACTGATATCATGGCTTTTAATAAGATGAAACCACGATGCTTCCTAACCAAAACTTGCAGTAATTCTAAAAACTTCTAAAAGCAATCCATACACCCATTATATGGGTTACGGAAGGTGGGGACCTTGGTACAGCTGACTGGGGTTGCCTAGCTAGCCGCTGCACCAGCCTGTGTCTGCAGGCTGCACACGGTGGCCGTGCGGCAGGCGGCTCTGGTTAGTGACGAAAGCGCATTAGAGGCGTGTTTGTGACGATGCGCTATACAAATTGACGACCTTTACCTTTTTTTACCCTACTCTAAGCAACAATCATAAAGTAGGACTCCATACAAGTTGTGAGAAGATATTTTTTACACAACACTACAGTATAGGAACAAGGCTTCTGCACCAATTGTGATGGTGAGTATCTCAAATCGTGTCTTAGCATTTTAGCAGGCACTATAGGACCAAAGTGGATAAATGATATAACATCCATTTTGTTACCAAAAGCAAAAACAACAAATCTGGGGAACGTTGCACTTTCAATAGGATTATTACTACACCATGTCCGAAAATTAGCAACACCCCTTCAGATAACTTGGTGTAAAATTGTTAATACCTGATAGATTTTGTACAAAATTTGAAACATTCATGGAGACAATCTTTCTGAACTAATCTTTAAAGTTTGTGCTCACAGTGGCTACTTTTGGCCTCAACGCAAGCTCTTAAGTCTTAGAGAGGTGTGCCACTGCTTGTATTGAACGTATCCCTGGTGTAAACAAACTCCGACACCATAATGACGTTACACGGAGCACACGGTAATTAGGTGCGGTTGTCATAATCGGAGCGACAGTAAGCAATGTTAAGATAGTGCAGTGTACGATATTTCGTTGAAATCCATGAACTAAAAACTGAATTAGGTGTGTTTGAAGCAAGGGGTGTCACTAATTTTGGGACACGGTGTATAATTTGATAATTGAAACTCGACAGAAATTGAGCACATAAAATCTGATGCAAGTTTTAAGATCATATTTTCGTCACCGGCGTGAAGTACATTTTTGTCGGTTTCAGTCTCTGCAAAACTTACTTTGTCACAAGGAAAGTCTGATAAAAATCAGTTATTAATGCATATGGTACATGGAGACAATATCACTGAGAACCAGATGTCACAGCAGAGTGACACAGAACAGTGTAATATATTTTACTGACATAAAATGCCAAATTTTCAACAATGCCATCTATGATAAATCATTTGTTACCACCAAATTAAGGCCAAATTGACAAAATTTTGAGTTTCACTGCCAAACTAGAAAATTTATTGCCAAATTTGAACAATAATGCTAGAGTACCAAACTGTCAAAAGCAAATTTTCTTACAGCCAGTTTGCCTTTGAAATTCGAATTTGCCATATGTGGCACTATAAAATGCCGGTTGGCAACCCTTCTGGTGCTATCCACCGTGATAAAAACAACACAAGGTTATCCGATAACTTTTTAACTTGACACATCTACCCTGAAGTGCTGAGCAACGGTTAACTATCACCCATCCCTAAAGGCTAGGACACATCTCAGCATACTGAGACAAGCCGGTAGGCAATGTGGGTCACAACAAGGGCTGTACCGAATATTCTTTTCATATTCTATTTGGTTCAAATAGTAGGCCGTTCGTATTTGGCTGAGTAGTAACGCTGAAAACAGGCCAAATACTAATACTACTAATACTAATACAAATACTAATAACAAGCGCTATGCCATTGACGCTTGTTGTACCTGCATTTAGCCTTATAGACAGATGAGTCTCAGCATTAACATAACGCCTACTCGACATCTGATGCATTATTTATGGCATTTACTCAATTATTTAGTTTGCTCACTGTCAAGAGTCTGTTGTGAATTACTGTCACGTTTCGTTAACGTTCGTAATCTTCACCACAGTGCGATGAAACCAGGGCATTGTGCACATGCAGTGTGTTTGAACTCAGGTCAACTATTTGTATTCTATTCGTACAGCTGAATAATGTTATCAGTTATTCTTATTCGGCCGAATAGTAAAAACTAACATTTGCTACAGCCCTAGTCGCAAATGCTGGCAGTCAGCATCCTAAACAGATATGCATGCAGAGTTGGATACAGACACACCGTCTGACAATAAGAGTTGCCTATAGCTTGCAGTGTGATGAGCCAACAATGCACGGAGCAGTCTATTCTAGTCAAAGACGGATGGAGGCTTGACGCCCTGTGCGAGGTCTGCACGGATCTGCCAGCGAAGGGTCTTTCTCTTCTTATCACTCGGAATCACGTAAGAGTTGGCCCGATAATTGCGCTGCGGCTTCTTAACAGACAGAGACACAGCAATGTACAGGGTGCAGCAGTACAACTGTTCTAGGCCAACTGCAAATGCCGCAACAAAATCCACACAGTGCTCCATGATACAGAATACCGGAACCCATAACGCCTCTGTACGGAAACCCGTCTCAGAGCTATGGAGCATCACCTGCCATATGAGATCACACAGTGTTATCTGCTACCAGACACATATGAACATGCCCCACCTTAACCCAAGCCAAGCAGACCTGCACTCAATTTACCTACCCCAGAGGGATCAAAGGTTGAGTTGACCTTGGTGTTGGTTTACCTGCCCACACACAGTCACCCATCCAAGAGCTAACCTCTTGATAGTGACCCAACCAAGAGTCGAACCCATAATATTTTGATCGTTAAGTCCAGCATCGCGACTGTTACACTAGCAAGCCATCGTACATAACTTGTTAGTTCATGTTAATTCGAAAAAGTTCACATTCAAAAACATTACAATTCAAGTTCACGTGAGTTAAAAAACAAACTAAAACCACCCATATTTCAAATGATTGCTTTAATTCTAACTTTACTAGCAGACACAACATGATAAACGGTGAAACCAATTTTACAGCTGAACCCATTATCGCACCTAGATGACCACCCTAATTGTCTGTCAATGGCTTTAATCAAATAGAATAGATGTTAGAGCTAATTTCAATACAAACAAGCAGTCAATGTCAACCTTGTCGATGACTTGGTCATGACAGAGCATCTTTTCCCGAACTCCCCATCTGAGTTGCTTGTGAGCTTTGTCACCAGGGGCGCGGCACGACATCCAGCTGTGCTGGTAGGACTGGTAGCGAGCGACCGGATCACATTTCTTTACGTGTTGCACGTGAGGCTCCGATGACATGCCACGGATCACTGCAACAGAAGACATAGCACAAAATACACAGCGACTTCAACGATTGTGTTCACAATCACCCTGAGAGGATGGTCAGTTTCCGAGAAAAAAAATTCAAGTATTTGCAAGGACTTTTTCCAAACCTATTCTGGTGATGTTGGAGCACTTTTGAAAACCGGTGTGGCAAATCCCTTCCTGCTGCCTGACCAAAAGTGACAGACTGCCAAAGACTTGTAACAAATTTAAACTATCCTGATCCAGTTGTTAGAGTGCACTGCACACAATATATATTAAACAACTAATGCACTCAAGACGTGCTTTAACCTCTTCCTGTTTAACTGTGCAGGCCAGTCCATAAGTATACTTACTTACTTATTTACTTACTGTAAAACTGTGTGGAGCAAGCTGCTTAAACAAACATTTTAAAGAAAATTCGTAGCAGAAACCGAAAAGCTGTTAACACCGTAAAGCTAAATTCATTACATTATATGTATATGATATAACAATTCAAACTCATGTTAAACAATGGCTCTTGATAAAGGCTTCACTACACAGAATAACATAAGTGTAAATAATGAGTAAAAAAAAAAACAGAGGAATGAAAAGAAGCTCACATGACTTGGGTCCTTGATAATCGTCTGGCAGATTATAAGACGACTGCAAACATTCACAAAAACTACAAAAAAACTGTCAGCATCATTGCTATTATCACATTTATTATGCAGCCATCACAACAGGCCACACTATGCATGCAGTCCATCCATCTGTCTGCATATAGGGGCGCTGAACTTGAAAACTGAATGCTGCAGAAAAAAACTAAAATGTCTCTGGAGCCCGAGGAGCCACTGTGACAATTTTCAACTCAAAAGATCAAAGGTGTGGGTTAGCGTTAGTTAGGGTTGCACTGCCCTAGAAATGGTAGCACTCGGCTGACAAATTTTTCCAGTTATTACTATCATATAATCGGATAAAAAATAATACTTACTGCCCAGGAACAAAAAAAAACTCCAAAAAATGTGATACATAGTGAATTCGCTGTACAACCAATGCTAATGTACTACAACTACTATTAAGGACTACTACAGCATGTACAAAAGTTAAATACTACAAATGGTATTGATGCTGCTGCTGCAGTGCTGCTATTACTATGACTACAGTGTTGCTGACAGCTACCACTATAGTATTGACCAGCTGTCTGTATGCGGATTGAGATCGTTGTAGGCTAGATGACGTTCAGCTGTATGACTGGCAGAGATGAGTTGATTACTACTACTGTACTACTATCATGGCCACCACCACTACCACTATTACAAAGTTCTACTAGGTGCTACAACTACTACTACAACGACTACCACTACGATTATTACAAGTACTGACCGGCTGTCTGCATGCGGAATGAGATCGCTGTAGATGATGTTGAGAGGCGTGACTGACAGATGGCGGGGCTGAAACCGGGCGACGTGTAGCAGCAGCGGAGTTGATAAATGAAGTGTTACGAAGCTGCTCCGCCAGACCGGCCACGTCCGCTGCGTACAGAGACAACGGCAGCTACATCAATATGCATTCTCTCAACAAAACAAGCAAAATTACTTTTGTGATAATTTTTGCCAAACTTCCACCAACTTTGAATCTGTTACATTAAGCCCAAATTCCATTACGCCAACTTTGCGACAAAGTCTGCAAGAAAATGAACGAACTTTGTCGCCGACTTTCATGATTTGTGTCCGCGACTGCGGACTTTGTCACAAACTTTCTCCACACGCTGTCACAGACTGTCACACTGTCGCAGACTTTGTTGCAACCATCTCGACATGCCGCGATGGTTTGTGTCCACAACTTTCAACAAAACTTCCCCATGGGAAAGTTTCAGTGAAGGTCAGCGTAAGGCAATTTGGGCTTTAAACAGTAATTATTAGTGAACAACAGGCAGCTGAAATCAACAGGAATACAACAAACTCTCACCCCACTCAGAGCGGTCAGTCATTTGATCATCTTGACATATCCAGCAAATTCCACATCCAGTCAAATTTAAGAACTGAAATGCATTGACAACTGTCAAATCAAAAACCCTGTTAAATGTACATACATACATGTAGTAACATGTTATACAATAAAATGATAAGTCGGTAGGATAAACCAGGAAGAGATCAGAGATCATGCTGCCACCTGGTACATACAACGAAATTAATTAGAGCTGTCGAAGAGTTAATTTTTTTATCGCATTAATTTTTATAGCGTTAATTTTTTAAACGCATTAATTAATGCATTCTTAATGCACCCAAGCCCATCAAAAGGAAAAGCAGAAGGTGTAAGTTACCCCGGGCCCATAATTGTCAATATTTCTGTCACCAGACAAACAAAGAGTTGAGTACCGGCTTCGGAGGTTTCGCTCTCGGTGAACGATTCGCTGACAGACGTTTGACCATCATCACAGCGACGCAGAGTTTTCCTCTTCATCAAATTCTCACCACGACTGACACCAACGTCGATGCCGAAAGGTCTTCTTCCGTCTGGAATCACCAGCTCCTGTACTGTTCTAGGTCTTCTGATTGCTACATCATCTACGTTCTGTCTTCGAGCTCCATCACTCTCCTCCGGACCTCTACCATTACCGCGCTGGTCCCCTCTCAATGGAATTCTGTCTGCTACCACGGTAATCTTTTCCTGTCTGATATTGGATCTTCTGTCTGGAACTACAGCACCGCCCTGCTGCCTTCTAACATCACCAAACTGGTCTACTCTTGGTGGAATCATGACTTTATCTTGAGCCCCTTCCATGGCTGGGTTTGGGTACTGAGAAGACCGACCATTGCCCACAAGAGCCACGTTTTCTTTGTTGCAATTCTGCAAACACACACAAGCATTGAACATTGTATTTGTGAATATTCCCAGGTTGAGATAGATTGGTAACTGCCCCAGCCTCAAATTACTTCTCCATTTCTGCACACCATGAAAATCAATCACTGAACCAGCATCACTATCAAAAAATATGGTCCCAGTTGCTCTAAATATATTCAAAACACAATAATTCAAGCACAAAAATCATGTACTCTCTTTGTTTTTCTCTCCTTTTTATTCTTTTTTAACCCCCCGCACAGTCACCCTCTAATCTAGCTAAAGAACTCTCTCCCCTGTCTTTAATCATGCCATGAGGGGTTTGAAGGAGTGCTGTAAGTTCCTCCAGCACATTCCGACAGAGCCATTAGCAACACAAAGCTAGGCACTTTGCCCCTAATGCCTACTATGTGTTGCCTACGAACCCTGAAACTAAAAGTTGTGTTCCCTACATACAGTAAACAATGAAAAAAACCACCAATCTCATGGAAAACTGCACCGGCTGCACTGGCATAAAACATCAATAGAAATACATTACCAAGTTATAGCTACATGGTTAATTCTCATTTCCAACCAGTACTTAAGTGATCGATACTTAACATCATTACAACCAATGTGGTCAGCGCAGTGTTTTGTGATGGCCAACAAGAACTGACCGATGTGGTTTTGGCACAAGAGGCATCCATGCACGATATTATAGCAGTTGATCTCACAGTTTGTGCTGGGGCCCTTGACTGAATCTGTACTGGGCCTTGTTGTAATTGGCTTGGAGCCCTTGATGATGATAATGACTGATGGTTGACTGAAGAGCCTCTCTGCTGGGTCCGACTTTCATCTGTAACCCACATACATTGACATACTAGCAAGCTTCGTTCGTCTCAAATTTGGCACATTTCCCATTGGCATTTTGCGGGATTTGTGCTGTACAAATTCACTTATTTAATTACTTATCACTGAGTTCTGCAGTGCAGCTTCAAGCAATGTTCAGACAGACATGCGTGCAAGTATGAGTCCAAGTCCAGGTTTCTGTTTTCAACTCAAAATAGTTTCACCCACATAAATTGAGTGTTTGTGGTCACCGATAAAAACACATCTATAACTGAACGCATGTCTATTGCCAATCTCCAGTGTAATTCTTCTAGTGTATGATGAGCCTGCAAAGCCAAATTACAGAATATTTTTTTCTGCAGAGTGAAGAGCATGGAATACACCAGAAAACTTGGTCAGCAGAAATTCAGAAATTCACTGATGATATATGACAATGTTTGTTTGCTGCCACAGGCACAGAATGGGTTGTCACATATGCCCCAGTCATGAAGAGTAGCAGCACACAGGCCATAGCCAGTGCAAAACAGGTGAGAAAAGTCCATGTATGTTAATGTCATCAACAAAAATTAAATATCAAAAACTTACTTTTCATTCGTAACTGAAAAAATGATAAAATGGGAAATGGAAAATATAAAGTCACAGTCACAAAAAAAACAAAAAATACTAGTACGCAATTTAACCTGAACTGAGAAGAGATGTGCTGGTGTTACTGCTGCTGGCATGACTCAGACTTCTTTCATGTCGGATGAGATCAAACAATTCTACAAACCAACCCATAAACATGATTCACAGACACAGCGCATGAGATGATGAGCTCATTAACAAGCTCAGAAGAAAGAAAATTTTTACTACAGATACTTAATTTACCGTTAGCTTAAACTCTACGTTAGTTAACTGCAAAGTTAAAACGACTCAAACATGTACATCTGGCAAAATCCAGCTCCTGTAGGATTTTGTAAAATGAAATTCAGTACATCGATATCACTCATTTATTTAATAGAATTAAGTCTTCTTCTTCTTTCTGTAATGTACAGATCCTCTTGTGAGTAATATCGTACATGGCAGATGTGCATGAAGTGACGGAAACAACACTCCAATAACAGATAAAAACGTGCAAAAGTGCTGATAAAAACAAGATGGATCTAATCTGTCCTCCACGTCAATGTGACACTTGCCAATCGGGACATGAACACCTCAATGGAAGGAGACATGATGACACCAGAAGGCAGGTTATTCCATATCCGAATGGTCGCAGGAAAGAAGCTGTGTCTGGAGGCATCAACAGACCCGACTGGAATGCAGAATCTGCTGCTGTGTCCTCTCGTGCTCTGTGTGTTTGGACTGAGGTAGAGTGATGCTGGTATCGCAACTTGACCATGAACTACCCTGTACATCATAATGGCTCTGGCCTGAGTCCTGCGTTCCTCCAGCGTGCTCCATCCCAGCTGCTGCATCATTATGGTTGGACTTCCTCTAGTAGTACGAGATGCTGGAGTAGTCTGAGAATGAGATCTGCTCCAGTCATTTATTACAGATCATGCTGCACGACGTTGCACTGATTCGAGACAATTGATGTTGTGTGCTGTATGGGGACACCAGACTGTGGAAGCATACTCCAGCTGTGGTCACACGAACGATGCATAGGCTGCTGCCGTTATTTTCCATGGAGAGCTTCTGGTGTTCCGGTGGATCTGGATGAATTGGCTTTCTTACTGATGTTGCTAATATGCTCATTATAGTTCATTTTTAAATCAACAGTTAAGCCCAGATATTTAGCGGATGCTACAGTCTTTAAGGGCTGACCATGGATAGTGTAGGTTACTCTGCCACAATAAGGTTCTTCCGCTTCATGGTCACTCTGAGAACTTCACATTTATCTGGGTTAAATGACATCATCCATTTCTTCTCCCAGTCCTGCAAGTTATTCAGGTCTTGTTGAAGTATTTCAGAGCCTTTCAATGGTGAATTTATCTGCCGATACAAAAGGCAGTCATCAGCAAATAGCCTTGACGTTGATACACACTCGGGTAGGTCATTAATGTAAGCAAGAAACAGTAGTGGGCTCAGGACTGTGCCCTGTGGCACCTAGCTGATGATTGCAGCTGGTGGAAGAAAAGTAGATCCTTTACAAACTACTCTCTGTGAACGCCCAGACAGGAATGCTGAAATCTACATTAACATCTGACCACGGACTCCTTAACGATCAAGCTTATGTAAGAGGCAACAATGAGAAACCTTGTCAAAAGCTTTGCTAAAATCAAGCAATACGGCATCAATCTGTGACTTCTCATCTAACCCTCTGGCCAAATCATGAGTGGTCAGTATAAGCTGGGATTCACACAAGCAACCTTTGCGGAACCCATGCTGCGCTTCATGAAGGATATGATATGCCTCAAAGTGATCCATGATTTGACTATAAACGATGTGCTCTAGACATTTGCAGGCAACAGTAGTTGGATGCTTGATTTCTTGCCCCTTTCTTAAACAATGGTGTGACAAGAGCTTCACTCCAGTCTGATGGGACTGCTCCCTGTTGCAGTGATGCCTGGAATAACAGGGTTATGGCAGGAGCAATCTCATCAGCAATTTCTTTAAGAATCCGAGCTGGTACTTGGTCTGGACCTGTAGCCTTGTGCGGTTTAAGACCTCTCAACAGCTTTGCAACACCAGTTGTATGTACAGTTAATTTTATCAATGGCATATCTGGATAAAAGCCTTGGTTGGAAATGTCCTGTGGTGGAGGGCTGTCTTCTCTGGTGAAGACAGACGAGAACTGTCCATTCAGGATCTCAGCCTTATTACCACTGTCACTGTAAATAACTCCGCCTTCCTTTAGTGGAGCTACTCTTGTACTGTCCCTTCACAAAGACTTGATATAGCCATAGAATCTTTTGTTGCATCCACTCTGTCTAGATGCCTCGTCAGGGTCACTACAGATGCTATTGTTCATGTATTCGCTGTAGGCAATTCGATACTCTCTCTGCATTCTTTTCTTTAGCTGATGAAACCATCGTTACTATGCTAAATGCCTTATTATAGCTCTTTTTCTTCCACCTCGCCAGCTTCTTGAAGTCTCCAGTAATCCAAGGCTGGTTGAACCTGGAACTGGTTAATTTTAAAGGAACATGCTTATCCATAGTGTCCTGTATTTTGTTCCCTACTGACGACCATAACTGGTCGACTGGTGTATCCAATATTTGTGTCTGGACAGTCATCAGTATATTCACTGATATCTGCTCTGATCTTGTGAAAGTCACCTTTCTTCCACAGATCTTCCGTCTTACATTCTTCTGCCATCAAGCTACTATGTGCGCATCCACAAAGACTGCTGTTTCATGATCACTTACTCCTGGAATTGGTTCACATCGGTTCACTAAAGTTGGTTTGTTAGTCATAAAGACATCAAGTATGTTACTTCCTCTTGTACTAAAGTTCACAATTTGTTCCAGGCCTAAGTCGTGCATTGTGTCCAGCATACACTCACTTATTCCCTTAGGGTAATTGTTAGTGATGACTGACTCGGTCTCCCAGTTAATGTCTGGTAAGTTTAGGTCATCGCCAAACCACACTGTAACATCTGCATTTGTCTGAACAATCTGTGTCAGAGCATTGCAAAGCTTCTCCTGATACTCGGCATCATGGTTCGAGTGGCTTCCCTTTCATCAGTTCAATTTTAATGAAAACAAACTCACACTCATACTGACAGAAGACGTCATCTCTCTCTTGAGTAAGATTGCATTTGATAGCAATTAATACTCCTCCATAACAATCAGCACGGTCTCTTCTAAAAGCCACATAGTCAGGTGGTAGAATTTCAGAGTCCAGGATAGCAAGCAAAAGCCATGTTTCAAAGCAGATGATTACGTCGGGGTCACTAGTATCAACAAGAATGTCCATCTCCAGGCGATGCATCAACACACTTTGGGTATTCAACACAACCAACTTTAGACTCATTAATATGCTGAGCCACTGTACCACTGTACTGATGTGGTATCAGCATGCAGTGTTAATAGTTTTAAGAGATGTTTAGATTTGAGTTGGCGTGGTTTTAGTTTGTATTATGATTATAAATCCGTCATCTAGTACCGGAAGTCAATGTGAAAACAGTATTAGTTTAGTTTTGGTTGATATTCGTGTAGAAGTTATCTAATTCGGGTGGAAATAAAGGCCTTTGGCCTGCTTCCGGATATCCATTGATGATGATGATGAAACAAAATACATATAATTCCAATATAAAAATGTGTTCAAAGATGTTTACATGTTGATATAAATCAAGTTTATCAACTGTAATGTCCACAACAACAATTAATGTCCACAACAACAAACACGGAAAAACTTTTAACCTTTCTTGAACTGGTGAAAGCGTTCAGTTGGTATGTTAGCATAACCTAAATCTGCAAGTTCCCTCAATATTTCATCGTCTGTGAAGTCCACGTTTTCCATCTTCAGTTACAACACTTGTTGTTCGGCCTCTAGAATTATCTGCAGCACAGACACAGCAAATCAAAACATATGAACATGTCTAAACTCGTTTCATCAAAGTTAAAAGCTGACAACCGGTCGTCTTATACAATAAACAAATTTAAAGCATCAGCAAGTTTATAAAATCATTTTAACAACCTTAATTAAAATTGAAATCGCGAAAAACAGCAACTTTAACAACGCTAAAACTAACACAATTCAAAACTATGCGGCACAAACCGGAAGTAAACAAACCAGTTTAATAAGCTTGTTCGTGTTCTTTAAAGTGGGCGTGGTCAATGAATGGAGTTTGTTTTTGTGTTTTTGATAATAAAAGATACGAGAATTTGACGCATGTTTACAATATTTTGGTAGATTCTCATCACAGTCATAATCCTGATGGATTCTTGTACCCTTGACGCAAGAATCGTTGTAAGTATTTTGCACTGCAACAAGGCAGGCAGTATTTTCAAGTAGCCAACTGAGTACTGCATAGAACTATACACATTTACCGTACGTAATAAAGGAACTGCAAGCAAATAGCAATTAGTGATGATTGTGATGTAAAACGATGAAGTTTGCAGTAATCCTTAAAAGCAGCGTGGAGAATAGATGTGTACTGCATTAACAGATATGCAATTACAATAAATATGATATTAAATGTAGCAATGGCACTGTTCTGTTTACTATTTTCGGCTGTAAGCATTGTTGCTTTTTACCTAGTAGCAAATTATTATGCTTGGTGACAGAGGCAGATGTGAGTACTTGAACTTGAACTTGGACGGATCCGTTGCCGGACACTCCTCTGGAGTGGAAATTGTCTTCTCATCCGTATTTATTCAGAATCATCTTTATTTTTGATCTTTCCTCCATTTTCTTTCTAATTATTTCCGCAGACTGACTTATGCTGTTCATGTCGTCTGTCTGTGGGCCTTCTTTTCCAATCATCTGTTTGTATTTTTCTAGTGTTAGTCCTTTTACTGTGCTTCCTTCGCATTCAAATATGTGCTGTGTTGTTTCTTGTTTTCCACAGATATAGCACTTTTCATCTCTCTGTCCATAGTTTGAATTCAACTTCAACATGTTCGTCCTGACTTCAAACACTGTTCTGGACTTTTCCCATGTGGACTTTTCCCATGTGAGTTCCTTCAGATAATTCTTTAACTCTGCATTAGCACCTGAT
>Ga0209367_1001839_pt1 | contig 27089 bp, 23 predicted proteins | sample WorMetLIZISLAND2_FD_187412 | JGI IMG/M metagenome (GOLD analysis project Ga0209367, IMG submission 187412) | Marine gutless worms symbiont microbial communities from Max Planck institute for Marine Microbiology, Germany - Olavius geniculatus... ... | reverse complement strand
TCCGGAAACTGTTGTCTTAATTGATCGATATTCATAAGATCTCCTTTCGTTTGTTCTTTTAAGGAGATCTTACACCATGGGTGTGACAGATACGGTCACACTAACCTTAAAAATGTAGATAGGCTCGAATAATTGAGAGCTTCCTCAACGATACTCAAAGCATCATGATAACGCTGACGCGTCAGCCACCATTTTGCGACACCTTCCAGCGAGTCTGCGGCTGAAGGATGTGTTACAAGGTACCGTTCGATTTCATGGGCTATTCGTTTTATTTGCTGTTCCTCTTTGGACACTGATTTTGGCTCCCTTAAAAATTCCCTTAAATGGGGATGTTAAAATACTAGGCAAATTGGGTGCCAGTCAGGATGGATCTGTTAACCTATTGAAATGAAATTAATTTTATAATTTTGATGATTTGGGAATGGGTCTTTCGGAACCCAGTGCCGTGTTTCCCCTTAATTAGCTTGGGTCTTGGCGATAAAGAGCATGAAAGTCGTGGGTCATGTTAAACCCGGACTGGGTTGAAAATGCCCCGGTTTGGTTAGAATTGGGTGGTGTCAAGGAATAGCTGATTGTTCCGGAGAAAAAAGAGTGAGTTATCCTATCAGTAGATTTCTATTTTCACCGCTGAGGCGCAAAGAGCGCAGAGGGAATTTATTTTTTGGTCTGATTTTTTGCCCCCGTTAAATGGTATTAAAATTCAACAGGGCAGGTATCCAAAATCAAACCAATCGATCCACCTGCGGCGGCTTGAAAAGGGATCTGAAACCATCAGTAATGAAATACGAAGTAGGACAATGCTGATAGAGCTTCCGAGTCAGAAGTCACAGTTTAAGTATTTTTTCGGTAGGGTTTGAGAGTTTCGCTTTCCAGAGGCTGCCCATTATAATCTTAAGATTCGAGCGGTCATCCCGTCCGGTTAGGCGAGGCCTCCAAATGGAAAGCAAAATATTATATGTCCTCACCGTACTCAACGTCTCTGCGGTGAGATTAGCTGCTTATGCTACCGTCTTTGCTGATATTGTGTTTTTTGAGGAGTTTGCCTAAAGTGCGGCGTTCTTTTCCTGCGCGCTTGGCTGCCCATGTGACATTACCATTTGACTCCCTGATCAAACATGTCAGATATTTTTTCTCGAATTGATCAATGATCCTTTTCTTGGCTTCATTAAAGCTGTGAGCCAGGTAAAGGTTCTGGCGGCGATCGATTAGGTTTTTGCGTCGATCTTCGGGTTTACTAGTTTTTGGGTCCATACTTATACCATTGCCGTCTGCGAGCAGAAATTCCCGATGGATCATATTCTCTAATTCTCTTACATTTCCGGGCCAGTTGTAACCTTCCATCCAGTACAGTGTATCAGGGTGCAGATACTTGTTCGGCTGGTTGTATTGCATCCTGTATAAGTTCAAGAAATGCTCAACCAGCAACTCGATATCTCCCGTCCGTTGGGACAAGGGCGGCAATTCGATTGACAAGATATCCAAACGATAGAATAAATCCCGGCGGAATACTCCCTGACTCACCAAACTCGATAGCTTCCTGTTACTGGCAGAGATGATTCTGACATCGGCCTGCCTGGACTGCTCACTGCCAAGGGGCTTAAATATAAGATCCTCCAAAAAGCGCAGCAGCACTAATTGACCCTTTGGCGAAAAGGCCTCGACTTCGTCCAGGAAAATTGTGCCCTTGTCTGCCTGACAAAGAAGTCCGCGTTGGGCGCATTGGGCATCCGTGTAAGCCCCTTTCTCATGCCCGAACAACTCATTTTCCAGCAGATTATCCGGTATGGCGCCACAATTAACCGGTATAAACGGAAAGTCCCGACGCCGGCTGATATAATGGATGGCTCGGGCTGCCATTTCCTTTCCGGTTCCCGTGTCCCCTTCAATTAAAACCGGAGCATCACAACGGGCAATTTTTTTTATTTGTTTGAGAACCTGAACAAATGGCGGAGACCAGCCCACCATATTTAATTCGATGAAATCCTCAAGGTATTTGGCATCACCCGTCAGCTCAGGCGCTACACGGAACCGGTTGTAGAGATGCTCAAGCCTCATCTCGAATTCATTTTCCGTGCATGGCCAGTATAGGAACTCATTAAAGTATTTCAGAAAATCGATATCAAAATTTTTATCGGAATCTTGAATAACTCCCAACACCGGCATCTTTCTGATTATATCGAATCCAGGCTTGATTTTCCGGCGCAATAAGTTCTTTTGACTTACCGGTATGACGAACACCTGAATAAAATGGTCCATATTCGCACCAACCAAATCATCCCATCCGCACTTATTGATATTCGTAAAACCAAGGCGAACTAGAAATTCATTGATCTTCCCACATAAAGATGGTGAAACAGAAGATACAAGCCCTATCGGAACTTTTTTTCTATCCATATCTCACCTGCAATGCGAAGAGGCTAAGATGCTGGAATGCCTGGAGGCTTCGAGGCTATAGGCATTTTGTAGTAATTGCATTCCAGTTTCATGGCTTTCCGACTTTGGAAAAAACCATTAGCACAAAGTGATAAGATCTTCTTTTTAAGCGACAACTAAATTATGTTCGGCCACTGCAATTTTAAGGTGATTTATTTTTCTCAGATGTCGGTTGAGATGCGATGGCGCTGTCGAGAGAGATCAGGCTGGAAGGGACTTGCAAGCCGAGGGGGCCTGAGGGTTTGAGCGGAAGATAGCATTCCAGGCTTCATGTTTTGCGGCCTTCCGCCATTCCAAAGGCCATCTCTATAATCTTACAATTCGATCGGTTTTTCGGCCTGCATAAACGGGCCTCCCAGATTTCAGCAAGCGAACCGGAGTAGATTTGATTTAATAGAGCTTCGCAAATTCGAGCAAGGCATACGGGTTATGTTAGATAGTGCTGAATCGTTCGTGGCACATCACAAAGTTACCCCCCCAGGGATCATGGGGTCATGGGGCAATCCCGATAGATTTTTTCTATCGGGAGTTCGATAGGCACATTTTTCGAGGCTTATCCATATTAAACCGAAGATTAATTTGATGGTTGATGAAACGCTATAAACAGAAAACCCCATTGCCTTGTTAAGGATGGGGTTTTAAGATGCCCTAAAGCATTAATGCTCCTCCGATAAGTTAGAAGATTGAGCATTTCGTACCAAATGAATCTATATTTCTATAAATCGATGTTTCTATACAACAACATCCTTTTAAAAGTCAAGGGAAAGCGGAGCAAATAACGATCATATCGCGGAAAGAAATTCATAAATGATTCAACATTAAATTTATGGATTTATCTTCCATCGTTTCCGGGTAAATGATCCGGCGACGCGCAATCGAAAGTTACATCAACGCATTAGAGCCACTATATTTAATCGCAAAGAACTATAATTCCTTGTTCATTTTCATCGCAACTTCTTTTTTGAAAATGGACAAAAATTTTCTCGCATTCCTTTTTGTCCTTCTACTGTTGGAGGAATTTTCTCTCATATAAAATTTTGGAAATCTTTCAAAAGAGCAATTTGGGCATATCGTGATCTTTATTTCCGAGGGCATGGACTTATGGTCAATCTCATCGACATTTCTCCATTCACCGCAATAGTACATTTTATTGCAATAATTACAAAGATCTCCATGCGGTTTTCCATTGAGGTCTGCCATAACGAAATCCCCCTTTGAATATGCCGGAGGTTTAAATCGCGACGCTTGTGGCAGGAGTGTTTAGAAGATTTCATCCTGCCTTGGGATCATCGCCTTAGACTTTAGTTTTCAATCTGAAAGTTGTTTTGCCAGAGATTTAGTTTTCTGCGGCGAATTCCCAACCCGGATAACCTGGAAATAGCCACAAAGCCACTAAGACACAAAGAAAAAAATTTTATAGAAAAACTTCGTGCCTTGGTGTCTTGGTGGCGAAATTCTTCAATTCGATAAATCCTTCGCAAACATGATGTGATTTCAATAAATAGGCACAAAGAACAACCTTATGAAAGGGAGGCACGGTGTGAGTCCATTTTAGTCATCCGGGGATTTTCGATCTTCCATTTTAGGCGGTAAACAGCGTCCGGGGTTTGGAGCTCTTTACCATCTATCATTTCCTTAATGGCCGGCGTGACCCGCCGGTACAATTTATATAACCCGTCCATAAAATCGAGATCAGAGATTTCGATCCATTCCCCATTTTCATCATACCTGACCTCATAGCGAGGCACCGGACTCATTATCCACCTCCTTGGTTGAAGATCAGTTGATAGTTACACCACGGTCTCTGTCAGTCTCTATCGCAGAATTTGTGCCATAATGAGAGTGCTACAGGCCGATAATTAGGAATCATTTAACCCATTAATATTAAAAATAAATAATACGCTAATGAATCCGACTCGTCGCTGTTTCACCCTTGGTGAGAGCAGGATTTGCAAATTAAATATACAGATGAGTGTCAAAGGATTTAACAGTTTGTCATTCAGTTTTCGAAACCAATACGTAATCTGGAAAAGGCCTTCCAAGTATCGACCAAATCGACAAGGTTCATTGATAATTCAAATCGAAATTTAGGGGCCTTTCGAAAATTGGTCTACCAAGGGTAGGAATTTTGTTGCAGAGAAACTGGGTTTAAACCTCTAAGGAGAAAAGATCAATAACCCAAGGGACTTCCCGGAGTTTCCGTCTCAGGTTTTTAATCATCCGTCTGTTCAGTCTAAAAGAGCGTTTCCAAGTCAACTATATGATGAAAATAGTCACTTTTCTGAAGCTCTACTGTCAGCTCTCCGCTGGCGATGAGAATTCGCTCTATGGTAAAGTGACGTGGTGCTTTCAAAAATCTTATTTTTCGCTGAACTTCAGAAATTATTGATGAGCTGATCGGTATAGTAGAATATTTACATTCAATGATTGTTAGAACATGCCCTTTTTTATGGACTAAAATATCGATTTGCACACCTTCTTCGTGGCCCTTGTTTCTTTGTCGCTGTCTGAAAAAAGGACCGAAACCAATAATTTGATGGATATCATAACCAATATTCTTAAAAATATTTGGTAAATTTTTCATGCACAGTTTTTCAAATGACAACCCGAAAAAATTACTCAAGCTGTGTCCGGCAACTTTATCAAACAATCCAGGCTCAGTGTTTAGTTCGATAATACTTCTGTGCGGTTCAACATAATTAAAATAAAATCGCAGCCATTCATCCCACAACGCGAGCTTTTTTGTTTTTTCTCCGCCGGACCCAAAGGGTGTCTGTGGTGTAAACACTTTTATAAAATCTGCCTGCTCCAAGTTGTTAATATAGCTCGTGAGCCCGCCTCCTGATGATATTTTTAAATGTTTACTGAGGTCTTCTTTAGAGCAACTTTTTTGAGAAAGAAGGTTCACGATACGCTCATAATTCTTAGCAACCTTGAATTGCTCTTTGAATATCGTTTCAAATTCACTCACGAAGAAACCATTCTTTTGGAAACATAGTCTGTCCACGTTTTCCGAAAAGGAGAGGCGCGGGTCTATTTGCTCCAAATATTTCGGGATTCCTCCGAAAACCATTAAGAACTTGGCTATTTCAAAATCCGAACGAAGGTTATTAAAAAACAGCTTGGATTCTGAGGCCGGTAGAGGCGGCAGTTTAATTTCAAATGTCTTTCTATTGTGCAGGGCTTTAGAATGGACAATATGCTTCAGCATAAAACTGGCAATTGATCCGCATATAACCAGCGTCAAACCGGGATTCTTTTTCCAGTGGTTATCCCAGTAGTATTTCAGGAGAGATACAAGTTCGCTTCTTCCTGATGCCATCCAGGAGAATTCATCTAAAACGACATAATGGCGCTTGGTCTTAATATGATATGTCAGAATTTCAAACGCGTCGTGCCAGTTTCCGGCAAGGCTTCGCGGTGTTTTTGTCTGATCAGCCAATTGACGCAGGAAATGGTCAATTTGCTTTTTTAAGGAAACGTTCTGAAGCGCCTCAAAATAGAGATCTCCTTTGCGGGTTACCGACTGCATTAATAGGGTGCTTTTTCCGATGCGGCGTCGCCCATAGACGATACCAAGTTCGGCGCGGTTTGAAGCAATAGCAGTTTTTATTACTCCTAATTCATATTTTCTTCCATAGAACATAAATTAACCATAGATCGGTAAAAATATTTTGTCAAAGATTTTTGCCGATTTAAGCAAAAAAACAACAGATCGGCAAAAATTGAATTATTTTCATCTTTGCCGATCTGTTTTGTGACGATCAGTGAGGGATGAAAATTAGCGAGATGCGATCATCAAAATTTAAATCCACATAACGCTTTAAAATAACCTCGTCGGTCAATCAACCAGCAGGGATACTTTTCTCGGACCATTGGCGGTCATCTCAACCAGGCTCTTGTCAGTTATCTTGAGCTCCGGTATGACCGGCAGCTGTAAAAAACTCATGGCGATGATTGGATCGGTCAGGTGTCCGCCCAGCGTCTTGTATGCCTCGTAGACCTCAATTTTATCCTGCACAACCTGCTTCGGAGCCGCTGTGGACATCAGCCCGCCGATCCGTAATGGGAGGGAGGCAAGCACGTTGCCTTCCTGTGACACGACCACACCGCCCTGCATATTGACCAGCTCATTGACGGCAAAAGCCATATCTTTTTCGTGTCTGCCAATCACGGCCAGGTTGTGAGAGTCATGCCCGATGGTCAGCGCCACAGCTCCTTTTTTGATCCCGAACCCGTTGACATAACCGACGCTGAAATTGTTGTTTTGACGATGACGCTCAATGACTACAATTTTGAGTATGTCCCGTTCAATATCGCTTGCCAGAAATCCGTTTTTTGCGTTGAGCGTTTCAATTTTCTGCTCCGTGAGCAGCTGCCCGGGAACCATCCCGATGACCCTGGCCTTGCGCTGTTTGGCATTGGATTTGATCTGAAAGTCCGTAGCGCTGAATCGATGTGCGATTTTCACGGAATTGAGAATATTTTCATGATAAGGGTAATCCTGAACGTCGTTGACGATCTTTCCTTCCCGAGCTACCAGTTTGCCGTCTCGAAAGGTTGCAAATACATCGAAATTTTCCAGATCCTCCACGACGGTAATATCTGCCCGGGTGCCGATTCCCAAGCGGCCCCGATATGGCATGTGAAAAAACTGGGCTGGATTCAAAGTAGCCATACGGATAATTTCGACCGGTTTGAGTTTCCAGCCGGATTCCTTTGCAAGTTCAAACGCCATTGCCAGGGTCTGATCGATGTGCCCCTTGTTGATCAGGTCAAAGGGATTGCGGTCGTCAGCGCATAGCATTAGCCGGCGAGTGTCGATCCCTTTCTCAATCACGTATTCGAGCAGTTCCCGCGCGTTTCTGGCATAGCTGCCGTTTCTGACCATCACGAACATTCCTTTGGCCAGGCGTTCTTCCAGTTCTTCTCCGGTGGAGCACTCGTGATCTGCCATGATTCCGGCGTTGATGTACGCCGAAAGCTCAGGTCCGGTAAGCCCGGGGCAATGCCCGTCGATGATGGGGGGCTTCTTCTTGAATCCTCTCATCCGGTATGTTTCGTAGATTTTCGCCAGCACATCTAACCTGGCTGCGATGACGCCGGGGTAATTCATCATCTCACCAAGCCCGATGGCCGATTTTTCCTCGAGCAGCGATTTGATGGCCTCAACCGAAAAGCTGGTGCCGCAGGTCTCAAATTCTTCACTCAGCGACGGTACGCAGGATGGAATGGTGAAGTAAAAGCGCAGATTGGTATAGTGTCCTTCATCCATCATCTGACGCACGCCTCTGACCCCCATTACATTTGCTATTTCATGCGGATCGTTGACAACGGTTGTTGTGCCCCGTGGCAGCACCGCCCGGCTGAAGTTGGTCAGCGTCAGCATGCTGCTTTCAATATGGATGTGGGGTTCGATGAAACCGGGCAAAATGTATTTCCCGGCAACGTTCATGATTTCAGTATTTGCATCGGCAAATACGGGGCTGTGGTCGTACAACCCGACGATGCGGTGGCCGGTGACAATGATATCGCCTTCCTTGATCAGTCCCGAATGAACATCCACAATTTTCCCGCCCTGCAGGATCAGGTCGGCGTGGTTGCGACCCAGTGAGTTGTCGACGCTTTGTTTGTGATGATATGCCATTTATGTTCGGTTCTCCTTCTTTTCTATAATCATGCCACGCTTTGAAGCTTCAATCAACCTCCGTGTGTATCTCTTATAAAACTGAAGGTTTCAGGTGTCGGGTTTCAGGTGTCAGCAAATCGCCAGGGCGAAGGCGACCAGCAGCCTTAGGGCGAGTCTCCGTAACCTTTATGAAGTTGATTAGCTTGATTCAGTTGATTAGCCAGTCGACGCAATCAACCAGTCAACTCAATCAACTGCGCGGAAATCGACCTTACCTTATTAGCACATGATCTTAATTTTTTTCCGATCAGACTGGCCGTTTTTTGGCCAAAAGCAATGCTCTTATGAAACTACATTTAAAGCGAACCGCAGAATATCGAATATCGAACCGCAGAATGTCGAAGGGTGGAATCGCTTTGCTCAATCTTTTTAAAAAGACAGACAGATTACATTATTCGATGTTCGATGTTGGACGTTCGATGTTCGACGTTCATTAGTTTCTTCTCTTTGATCAGACTGGCCGTTTTTTGGCCAGAAGCAATGCTCGTGTGAAACTACATGTTGTTTATCTCTCGCAAAGGCGCAAAGCTCGCAAAGGAAACGATTTAAAATATTAATAATCTTTGCGCCTTGGCTTCTTTGCGAGAAGATTATCAGTTTCTTTTTGTGATCAGACCGGCTGTCCCTTAGCCGGCCTGCGACGAGCTCAATCGAATCGAGGCCGCGCTCTTTGGAGACCAAGCTTGGTGCTTATGCTTTATTAGTAAACCTCCAGATAGCGCTGTTGAAAAGATCTTCGCCACCAAGACACCAATGCACGAAGTTTTTTTAATATTTTTTTTTCTTTGTGTCTTAGTGGCTTTGTGGCTAACATCGGTTTATCCGATTTAGGTGTTCCCGCTCCTGATGCCGCGAAAGTGCTGATCGAAAAGCCGTTCCACTACACCAAGCTGTTCTTCAACATCAAAGTCGGGAGACTGGAGGGCCTGGAAAAGAACAAAGGCATAATACGACCACCAGATGAGGACCGCATCGCTGATATTGGTATTGGGATCAAGCTCTCCCCTCTCCCGGGCATCATTGAACAGGGCTTCCAGTTTGGCGAAATCGTGCAAAAAGGAATTGCTGATCCGCCCTGAGTTCCTCGGATCAATATAAAGCTCTTTTATAAGAATCCGGGAAATGTGGGGACGCCGGGCATAGAATGAGTAAAACTGCCTAACGAGATACGACAGCCGGACTTTTAAGTCTCCTTGGGGAACCGATGCAAAGGCCTGATCCACGATGGGCTGAAACTCGTGCTCAAAGACCGCGACAAGCAGGGTGGACTTGTCTTTGAAATGCTGAAAAATGGTACCCAGGCCAACGCCGGCCCGGGCCGCAAGCTCGCGCATGGTCATTTTTTCATACCCTTTTTCATCGAGCAATTGATAGGCAGTATCAAATATGATGCGCCGGGTTTCGGCTTTATTTTTCTCCCGTCGAGTACCGAATTTTTGTGACATATCCTTATCACTCCAAAATTAAGCAGCTTCTAATTGGCCGATTAGCTCTTTGGAAAGTATGCTTAGAACCTTTTAAGCCGCTGTTATTAGTTATTGTTGAAGGGGCGGTTAAATAGAGTATCTTTTAGTTATCCGCCGGTCATTTCCACGAAGGCGCATGCGCGTCAACTTAACCATCGGTCAATAGACCTGTCAGAAATGTCGTGGCGGGGTATCCCCGCCTAAACGGTGATTGCCACCTCCACCACAGATTTTCAAAGCTCCAGGCGGGAATAAACCTCGCCGCCTACACTGGTAACTGACCCACACTGAACCAACCCAGATAAACCGGAAATACGAAACTCGAAAACCCCGCCTCGGCGGGGAACAAATCCGAAATCCCAAAATTCAAATCTCTCAAACGAAATTACCGTCGTTACAAAGTTGAATTCAAATCTTGGTAAATGCCTGTTTGTTAGTGCTTTAACAAGATGCAAACAAAGTCGGTAACTGTCTAATTCAGCCGATATATTTCAGATCCATTTCGAATCTCAATCCGATATAAAATCACTTGACAAAGATACGCGATCATTATATGAACATGTTCATTTTTTGATCATGTTATTTGTTAATTATCACTTAAGGGAAGTCGAGTCAAAGGTTTTAGCAAAGGAGGTATAATCGTGCTTGAGTTGGCTTTAAAGGGCAATAAATCCTATTGGTACTGGATTGTTAGCCTACTCGGAATTGTTGCAGCCGGAGGTGCTACTTTCGCATATCAGTGTAAATTCGGACTGGGTATCACAGGCTTGAGCCGGGATGTCACCTGGGGTTTTTATATCGCACAATTGACGTTTCTGGTCGGCGTTGCCGCATCGGCCGTGATGGTGGTCCTTCCCTACTACCTTCACAATTATATTGAATTCGGAAAATTGACGATCATCGGCGAGTTTACGGCCGTGGCCTCGATATGCATGTGCGGGCTCTTTCTGTTCGTGGATATCGGACAACCCATGCGGGCTTTGAACGTTTTCCTGTATCCCTCACCACAATCAATTGTTTTTTGGGACTCTATTGTGCTGATCGGCTATCTGTTGATCAATACCGTTGTCGGCTGGAAAGTTACCGAGGCAGAGCGCAATGGTGTAAAGCCGGAATCCTGGGTATATCCACTCATCTACCTCTCGATTCCCTGGGCTGTCGCCATTCATACCGTAACCGCGTTTTTATATTGCGGCCTTGCGGGCCGAGGTTTCTGGCTGACGGCCATTATGGCGCCCCGCTTTTTGGCCTCGGCGTTTTCATCCGGACCTGCATTTTTAATTTTGCTCTGTCTTTTATTGAAGCGGTTATCGAACTTCGATCCCGGCCGCGCGGCGATCCAAAGTCTCGCCCAAATTGTCGCCTATGCCCTCGCGACCAATTTGTTTTTTTTGGGCTGCGAAGCTTTTGTTGTTTTCTACAGCGGGATCCCGGAGCATATGGATCATTTTCGCTACCTTTATTCAGGCCTGGAGGGACGATCGGCTCTCGTCCCCTGGATGTGGACGGCATTGGGTCTGATGTTCTCGGCCCTAGCGCTGCTGATCATCCCCTCAACCCGAAGAAATCAAGCCATACTGACAGTTGCTTGTGCTGCAGTGTTCACTGGTACATGGATTGACAAGGGGTTGGGTTTGATAACTGGTGGTTTTGTTCCGACTCCGCTCCATGAGGTTGTCGAGTATGTACCCACTGCCCCTGAATTATTGATCTCATTAGGAATTTACGGTGTCGGCTTATTGATCTTTACGATTCTCACCAAAATCGCAATGGCAGTAAGAAAGGAAACCGCGGCAACCGCAACTTAGTATCTATTTTTTGAGATCACATCATGTTCGCGCAGGATTTATCAAATAAATGATTTTCGCCAAGAAGCCACCAGGACACGAAGTTTTTTATACAAATCTTTTTCTTTGTGCCTTGGTGTCTTCGTGGCTAATATTTCTGGTTCATCCGGTTTGGGAATGTAACGTTGAAAGTCAGCTATTTCCTGTTGGGCTTTTGAACCAGTCTCGTTATTGTATCGCACTTAAAGCATTTTCTATTGTGAATGGAGATAAAGCCACCGCATGTTGAACAACAGTATTTTTCGTTTTGGTCTTTTAAAAAATGTTCAATCCCGTCCTTGCTGATAAACTCCAAATTATCCTTCACACTCATTTTGTAATTACCCGTGTACCTATCGTCCATGCGTTTTATTTGTTTGCAAGGGTACTGGACACATTCAAAACAAAAGACAGCGGTTGCATTGCCTTTGAGACCACCATTAATTCCGGTACACTTTTCGAACAAATATGAACACTTTTTGTTTGCGGGTCGGCAACCGGGGCATTGACTCCGCTTCAGGTTATTGCTGTAGGACAGGTACCGGCTACAAATTGCACAATTCATCCCGCAAGGTGCGATCTGGTCTTCCAGGTTTGTTTTGGTCTTCCTCATTTCAATCTAATACCGATCTTTGGCTGATATCAGGCAATGTGAGTTGTGCCACACTTATGGGAATTGAAGGCTATTTCATACTCATGGCTCAACAGTTGGTCTCACTTATTTTTGTAACCGTTGCTTTCTTAGTGCGCCGAATTAAACCGGTCACTGAATCAGGCACATTGGGAACTGATAAATAATCTGATCCGTGTTTTGAACGTTTTGACATTGGGATTTGAGATATGTCCGCCTTCGGCGGATTCGAATTTCGTATTTTTTCAACCCTCATTGGTCTCTCACCGGATCGGTTAGACCTTTTCGGGTCAACCACTGGAAGTGGTGGTTTAATGCCGGAATTCACCGGTCGTCCGGGGGCCTTTATCCAACTGTGGCAGGTTCCTCCTTCACTTGAACCAGTTCCTCGATGTTCTCAAAAATGTCGCCAATCTGATAGTCAGCGCCCTTTTTTTGTTGAGCGATCAGGTAAGACGCATAAGATTGCCCCCAATTGAACATGGCATTTAACACCGGGACAAACGACTGACCAATTTCGGTCAGGGAATATTCAACCTTTGGCGGCACCTGCCGGTATACTTTCCGATTCACGAGACCATCTTTTTCAAGTTCTTTCAAACTCTGGATCAACATCTTCTCCGATATTCCGAAAACAGCCCGGCGCAAGGCACCGAAGCGAACCACATCGTTTTGCCCCAAATGAAACAGGACTTTGGGTTTCCATTTACCGCCGATAACCATCATGGCCAATTGAAAGTAGCACCTAAATTCGACATCTCCCGCTTTTTTTACATCACACTGATAGGTCATTATTCACTCCATTTCTCTATACACACTTTTTTGTAAGTACCTAACTTATAAGTAGGTACTTGATTTATTCATAACATAAACTATATTAGCGGCTAAGTAAACTGCTTTTAACCAGCGCGGTCATACTGGCCGGGACGCTCAGGAATTATGAGGGTATTTGACAAGTGAAAAAAGCATGGGACGCAGATCTTCACAGATTTTCACAGATAAGTTTGGGCTCAATTTAGGGATTCAGGAATTCATGAATTCATGAATTCATGAATTTAGGAATTGAAGGTAATCGGTTTTTATAATTCCTCAATCTCTCAATTCCTCAATTCCTCAATTTGTCGGCGTCTGCGTGCATCTGCGAAAATCTGCGTCCTAAATTCCGCATCATACTTAAATAAAGGAGGACCGGATAGACCCAATAAAAATTACCATTTACTCAGACTATATCTGACCCTTCTGCTATATCGGCAAAGGTATTGTCGACCGGTTGAAACAGGAATTTACCATCATTGATGAATGGCTGCCTTTCGAAATCCATCCCGATACGCCGCCGGAGGGTGTCCTCTGGAAAGATTACTTTCCTGGAATGAACCCGGAAGCCTTCTTCCGGCAGCTTGACGAGCGCGGCAAGAAGATGGGCGTCCGGTTCGGCCCACAACCGCTGATGAGCAATTCCCGTATGGCGATGCAGGGCGGTGAGTTCGCCAAAGAACATGGGAAATATGAGGTTTACCACGAAGCCGTTTTTCGGGCGTTTTTCACCGACTGCAAAGATATAGGCGATCAGGAGGTCATTCTGGACCTTGCCAAAGGTGTGGGACTTGACGCGGTGGCTTTGGATGCAGCGCTTGAGAGTAATATCTATCTGCCCCGCCTTCAGTCGACCACAAGGAAAGCCAAAACGAATGGATTCAGCGCGGCACCAACGTTCGTGATCGAGGGATATGGCTCGATCAGCGGGGCTCAACCGACTGATACATTCCGTAATATTTTGCGCGGGTTGAAAAAAGGCACAAACCCTGAACTCGATTGATGATTTTGACGCTCATCTCGTTAACAATGCGGAAAAGTAGATGAAAAATATTCTTGAATTTGTGGAGAGATGTTTGAACATTACGAAATTGAGTCTGTATAAGGAGAGATAATGAAAAACGTATTTATCATCAACGCTCATGAACAGTGGCCTTTCTCTGAAGGCCGGCTGAACCGGTCGCTAGTCGAACGGGCCAAAGCTCATCTGGAAGACAACGGTTACGAGATCCAGCTCACCACGATGCTGGATGATTACAATATCGACAAAGAGATCGAAAAGCACCGCTGGGCGGATGTCCAGATCCTGCAGACCCCATGCAACTGGATGGGCGTGCCCTGGACGTTCAAGAAGTACATGGACGAGATCTACAGCGCCGGGATGGACGGGCGTTTATGCGACGGGGATGGCCGCACCCGCAAGGATGCCACCAAGCAATACGGATCCGGTGGTACCTTGGCGGGCAAGAAGTATATGCTGTCAATCACCTACAATGCGCCCTTGGAATCGTTTGACGATCCTGATCAGGAGTTTTTTGGCGGACGAGGCGTGGATGATCTTTTTTGGCCGATGCATCTCAATTTCAAGTTTTTCGGGATGACGCCGCTTAAAACCTTTGCCTGTTATGATGTGCTCAAGAATCCGGATGTCGAGAACGATTTTGTCCGGTTCGATGCCCATCTGAATCAACTGTTTCCTGCTGTCGGGTAATCAGAGGGCCCGAAACAAGTCAACGAACTTAAATCCGAAATTCGAAGCACGAAATTCGAAACAAATTCAAATTAATAAATACCATGACCAAAACAAAGTCCCCAAAATGACACTATCCGACATTCAGCGCTTGATGCAGTTTCATGATTTGCTTTCAGCGTTTGTTCTCGATCGTTTTGAACATTTGAATTTTTGGATTTGATATTTGTCCGCCCCCGGCGGATTCGTGCTTCGAATTTCTACAGATTTCGGGTCCACAACTATAAGTGGTCATTTAATGACGGAATTACGGAAGGAGAAAAAATTGTGAACATCCTCGAACGACTCAGGCCTGATCCGATACCCGCCATCCATCCGATGCCCGAATACCTGGCATCCGGTCAGCGTGCCGCGTGGTACGAAGACACCAAACAGGTGCTCCAGGTGCCCTGGATGGGCGTCGTCACCATGGCGTACGCCCATTACCCGACCTTTTTCGGCGAACTGTGGCGCGGACTGAAGCCCTTGTGTCAAAGCCGTCCTTTTGTCGAAGCATTTATGGATTTGCGTGACTTCGTCGAATCGCGAACTGCAGAATTGAATCCAACGTCCATGATTGAACCGCTCACGACAACGGGGTACGCCCCGCGAGAAATTGACGCCATCCACCAGATGAACACGGTGTTTTCCCACGGCAATCAACTGTACGTACTGATTGCCACCATCGCGAGGCACTTGCTTGAGATAGGGGATATGCAGGGAAAGACTGAAGCCGAGCCGTTTAAGGGACGGCACGCACCTGACATTGAGGTGCCGTTTATGCTAATGGAATACCACCATGCGGACGAACCGACCCAGGCTGTATACGAAGACATTAAAAACATCCTACAGTTGCCCTTCGTCAACACCGATTACCGGGCTTTTGCCCGCTGGCCGAGCTACTTTGCCCTGGCCTGGAAGGATCTGCGGGAAAAAGCGGGGACAGAAGCATATGAGCTCATCTGCCGGGATTGCCACGACCGGATCGCAAATGTGGTCGCCACTCAGCTTCCCAATCCGGGTGCCCTATCCTCAGATTCCCTCCGCCGGGCTGCAGAAAACGATGCCGGTCTGGATGAAGTGGTTCAAGTGTGTCGGCTGTTCCAATGGCTGCTGCCCGGATTGATTACGAATGTCGCCTACTTTCGTCATCAGCTTGAAGCCATATGATGAACTGGTTCGGGACTGCGAGTGCCAAGAAAGATGCTTTAGTAGGTCTTATATAATTAGACAGTACCCAAAAAAGTATCACGCGATTTGTTCATAACTTTTGTTAGCATCTTTGCGAAGCAATGGCAAACAGGCGTTTGCAATGATCGGAATTGAATTCAACTTCTTGATATTCGTAATATCAGCTTGTCCCGGCTGGGTATCTGATTATCTGATTTTAGCTGGTTTGAAGGTGGCGGCAGAATAAAATAGATCCGCCGAAGGCAAACCTCAAATATTCAATATTCAATCATCAATAATCAATTCCGACCTGTCCGGAATAAGGAGATATTTAAACATGAATTCCTTAGATAACGAGATAAAAGTGCCCGAGAACCTGCCCCCCGCCCAGGACCGCGCCGCCGGTGCCGTCATGGGGGTGCTGATCGGCGATGCAATGGCCGTGGGGCCGCACTGGTATTATGACCTCGACGAGATGCGGCAAGCGTATGGGGGACGGATCACCGATTACGTCCCCGTGCTCCCCAATCGCTACCATGTCGGCGTGGAACTGGGGGATGTCTCCCAATCCGGCCAGTTCAATCAGCTGCTTATCGAAAGCGTTGTGGATTGCGGCGAATATGTGGAAAGTGACTATACGCGCAGGTTGGATGCGCTGTTGGATACCCTGGATGGGACGGAATCCGGCGGACGGTTCACCGAGCAGGCCGTGCGCGACATCTGGCATTCCCGCAAAAAACAGGGCATGGCGTGGCGCAGCGAGGGGTTTGCCTCCTTTGCCGAGACGTCCGAGGCTGCCCAAAGGGCGGTGGTGATTGCCGCCCGCTATGCCAATGATTTAATGCAGGCGGGGCGTCTCAGCACGGATTGTGCCAAACTTACCCACGCTGATCCATCCATTGTCAACGCTTCGACCGCCTATGGCGTCGTCGTCGCAGCGGTGATCAGCGGTACACCGCTGGACGGTCAGATTGGCTGGGCCATGCGCGATTTGATCAAAGATGGCAAGCTGCCTTTTACCCATGCGGTGTTGGCTGAGGAGCGCAAGGACAACCTCGCCCCGGAACAACCGACCCTGAATTTACCTTTCCCGGATGTCCTGCTGGGAATGGGCTGGTGGGTTGAAGCGGCTCAGGATCCACGGATTCGGATCGAACCGCCGGAAGCAGTCTCCAAGGTATACGGCATGGCCTGTCCGCTGATGATGGCAATGCCCGCTGCCTTCTCCATCGCTGCCCGTTTTCCGGATTCTTTTGAGGACGCGATGCTCACTGCGATCAACTCGGGCGGCAACAACCAGGCGCGCGGCACGCTGACAGGGGCGCTGAGCGGGGCGCAGACAGGCCTGAGCGGGATACCGGAGCGTTTCATAACGGGATTTAAAAATCATCAAAAATGGGTTGATTTGGCGATCGAAATTGCTGATAATCCGCTTTTTTGACAAAAATTTTAGAACCTGTTACAGAAATTAAGATTGTTATGTGTTTCTAACGTCATTTCACATTACCTCTCAAATTAATTTTATTTAATTGAAAGGAGGCAGCAAAATGAAGGCAAAAGAGACAGCAGTGGTACTTATAGAATTTCAAAACGATTTTTGTAAGGAAGGTGGCAAATTACATGATGGGGTAAAGGGTGAACTTGCTCGCCAAAATACGATTCCAAATGCCATGAAACTGGCCGAGGAAGCTCGTAAAAAGGGGGCTGTGGTTATACATTCGCCCTTCGTATTTAATGAAAAATATTTCGAAGACCATCAAATGCAAGGTATTGTTAAAGCTGTAGCAGACGGCGATGCCTTTCGTGAGGGAAGCTGGGGAGCAGAGATCATTGACGAACTAAAACCCCAGGAAGGGGATAAGGTTGTCGGCGGTAAGTGCACCTTATGTGGTTTTAATAAAACCAATTTGGACGAATTTTTAAAGCAGGGCAATATAAAAAATGTTGTTATCGGTGGGTTTTTAACCAATTTCTGTGTTGAAAGCACTGCCCGTACAGCCTATGATCGGGGTTATGGTGTTACAATAATACAAGATGCTACAGCTGCCAATTCAGAGGAAGAACAAAATCATTCAGAGCAGAAAATATTCCCCCTGTTAGGACAAACGCTATCAGTGGATCAATTTATAAGCCAATTGGAGGACTAAATTGTAACGAATTCCTTTATGGGAATTAAACCGGAGTAATCACACAGTATGCGGTCGTTTACTGATAAAAATTTTGGTGCCAACTTTTTAAAATGGATGAAAGTTAAACGATCGATTGCGATATAATTGACAGAGCGGCCTGTCGGGTCGTCTTGTGGGGTCGTAGCCCGACGCGTTGGGTCGTAGCTGAAAGCGAAGCCCAAAGGGCGAAGCCCCAAGCCGAAGGTGACGTGTGGGGTCGTAGCTCGACGCGTTGGGTCGTAGCTAAAAGCGAAGCCCAAAGAGCGACCTGTGGGGTCGTAGCTCGAAGAGCGAAGCCCCAAGCCTGAAGCGATACCATAAATCTTCAATCTTCAATAATCATTATTCATTTCCGGCTTGTCCGGGTTGGGGTGATGGCAGCAGTTCCACTGCAGAAAGGCATTTTCTCAATGCATGCACAGCCGGACAATCCGGGATCTCCAGGATGCTTCTACCCTCGATATCAAATGACCGGATGGTGTCGTCTTCCGGCACCCACCCGATACATTCGAGTTCCGGGGGAACGCACACCTGTGACCGCTCTGTTTCGCTGTGCAGCCGGTTCAATATGAGTCCTATTTTTTCGTATTCGATGGCATCGTCGACAACATCTTTGATTGTTTTAACAACATTCAGGCCTTTTGCCGAAACATCTGATACCAGGATCATGTGCGTTACGCGTTGCATCACCCGCCGGTTGACTTGTTCGATGCCGGCTTCGCCATCGATTACCACATAATCGAAATTGTCGGCGATCGAAGCGATGACATCCTTGAGTATGTGGTTTACCTGGCAATAACAGCCCTCTCTTTCCGGGCGGCCGATGGCCAGGAAAGCCAGATTCTTTCGCTCCTCGACCGCAGACAGCATTTCATAATCGAGCATGTTCAGCATTTCCGCCTTGCTGCTTGTATCGCCGGACTGCACGCGCTGGATGATGTCGTTGCGTATGTCATCGACGGTTTTTGAAATCTTAATATCCAAAGACGTGGCCAGCCCTACGGCAGGGTCGGCATCGATGGCCAATACGCTGTTTTCATGACTTGCAGTCAATAATTTTACAATGGCGGCGCTGAGGGATGTCTTGCCGACGCCCCCTTTGCCGCACACGGCAACCACCTTTGATTTTCTATTATTGGGATCGGGCATGCCCATTCGCCCCTCGTTTTTTTAATGTTTGCCGCATGGACCTCAGTTCGGCCACATCATCGCACACTTCTGCATATTCACACGTGTCGCAGTCAAAAGACAGTTCCTCGGCCATTTTGTTCATAGCGCGCATAATCCGCAGGACCCGGTCGGATATGCTTTGCATCAACAGAACGTCCCTCCGGCTGGCGGTGATGAAGACGACCTCGACCGAACGCACGAAGTCTAATTCCAGAAACCGGTCGATCAAAGCGCCGCCGAGGGTATGAAACGAAAAATTGTCTTCAATGGCTTTTTGGCTGATGCGGCTCCATTCACGCTGGTATTGCGACACCCCGCGCATCATGTAGCCTTTGAGGTGCAAATCGTAACGCACCAGTTCCAACGCCCGATATCGGTCATAACTGTTCTCTTCGTTGAAGTCCTCGCCACCAACGATAACAATTTTGCCGAAGGAGCTCTGTTTTGTGGTTATGTCGGGTAAATCGGGGCCCACAACCGTGATCCGGTTGTGCCGCAGACTTCTATAATCATTGGTCCACAAAAGGAACGATGTGGATACGCTCTTTGGATCACCCAGTTCCACGGCAGTATCCTGAGCAAGCACCAGGTTTCGGTTTTTCGATATTGGCCAGTCAGTTCGGCCGCGATAGTCGAATTCGGTTACCGCCCCCTCGCGACGCTTTTGCTTCAGGTAGGTCAATATCTCCTGATGGTATGTGTCAAAAAGCCCCATATATTTTCATTTGGTCTGAATATGTCAGGGAAACGCGCAATAAACCGGCCTAACCAGCTTTTTTCAGCGCAGCGGCCTTTTCTTCTGCATATAAAGCGGCACCCAGAGCGCCCATGATCTGGGGGTCAACTCCATCCAGGGCTTTCAACTCCAGGTTCAACGCTTCGGAGAGCGCTTGGAACACGCCTGAGTTCTTTGCCCCCCCCCCGGTCATGACCACGTCTTGCTTTACTTCAATGCTCCTGGCCAAAGAGGCTACGCGTTTGGCCAAGGCATGGTGAAGGGCGTTGACGATGTCGGCCGTATCTTTCCCTTCATTGACCAGCGACACCACTTCGGTCTCGGCGAAGATAACACACTGGTTGGAAATGGTTAGTTTTTCTTTAGACGTCGTCCCGAGGCGGCCCATATCATCCAAGGGTACTTCAAGGGCGTCGGCCATGACTTCCAGGAACCGGCCGGTTCCGGAGGCGCATTTATCATTGTAGATATAGCGCGCTACGGCACCGCTGTCATCCATCCGGGTGGCCTTGGCATCCTGGCCTCCGATGTCGATCACCATCCTTACCGAAGGCGAGACCCGCCAGGCCCCTTTGGCATGACAGGAGATTTCAGACTCCACACTGTCCACAAAAGGAATCTGCTCGCGGCCATATCCGGTGCCGACCACGTAGTCAACTCGATCCATGGTCATCCCGGCTTTATCCAATGCGATTTGCATGACAGCATTGGCTGAATCTGCCGGCCGTACAGTCGCCCGCATCACCGCATCGGACAACACCTGTCCCTTCTCCATGATAAGCGCTTTGGCGGTCAGGGAGCCGATGTCACATCCGGCTACTATCATAATCGTTTCTCCTAACTAGTGATTGCTGTTGCATATAGTTTTAAGATTATATAAACCAAAATAAGGCTTTCTCAATTAACCAGATCATTGGTTTTGATTGTAGGTTGGGTTGAGATCCACACATGTTATGTTGGGTTTCTCCGCCTCCGGCGGACCAACCTACGAATATCCGTCCAATGTTGCCAGTTCGATACTCGGATCGAAACCCAACATATGGCACGCGATCAGTTGAAAATTTTAAGAGGCCATCTTCATGTTGCCATTGACTCTTTCCTGGGACAGCAACGCCGCCCCAATGGCTCCGGCCATTTGCGGATCGGCTTTGCGCGCTTTTTTAATCCTTTTACCGATCAGCTTCTCCAGCGTTGCAAGGACGCCCACATTTTTAGCAACCCCGCCGGTCATGAAAATATCGCCCTCCGGCTTAACGGCGTTTACCAGGATGGCAACCCGGGCAGCCATGGCGGTATTGATTCCGGCACCGATATCTTCAACCGGAACCCCCGAATTGACGGATTTAATGACGTCGGCCTGGGCCCAGACCGTGCAAGTCGAAGCCAGCGTAATCGGCTCCTTAGCTTTTAAAGACATGCGCCCCAAGTCATCGATGCCCACATTAAGAACCCTTGCCATCACTTCCAGAAAACGGCCTGTTCCCGAGGCACACTTGTCGTTGGCCATGAATCGCTGGACATTCCCATCACGGTCTATCTTCATGGCTTTACAATCCTGGCCACCGATATCGATGACGGTCCGAACGGACGGCAGCAGCCAGCGCGCGCCTTTCCCATGACACGCAATCTCGGATTTCACTTCATTTACAAACGGAATTTTCTCGCGCCCGTATCCGGTTCCAATACAATAGCCGATATCAGCCATGGCAACGCCGGCAGATTCAAGGGCACCGGCCATCGCCAGTTGCGCGGAATCCTGGGGACGTGGTTTTGATTTGATAATACTGCTTCCAATGATTTTTCCGTTCTTCATCAAAACGGTCTTCGATGTCAATGAGCCGACATCACATCCGGCAACGATAGTCATAGCAACCCCCGTACTTTAAAAAATTCATCAAGACGTTCCCTGGTGGCGTCCCAGGATTCAACGCGGTCGTCAAAAGCATCGTCGTACATGATGTGGGCCGGGAATCCATGCTTTTCCATATCGCGGGCAAACGGTTTCACCATACCCCACGTGTTCCGGCATCCCGGTGTGCCGTTGTAAACCACACAATCCGCTTGATACAGATGAGCGCAGGCCAAAGACTCTTCCAGCCACATCCCGGGCTGGTCGTAGGGTCCGCGGATCGATCGGACCATGGGCAGGCGCCCGTTCATCTGCGCAATGCTGTCCAACATTGCTTCAGGGCTCGATGTGTCGACGCCGTAGGCGGTGCCGGGCATGTCTTCGACGTACCTGTTGTTGTCTCTAAAATTTCGGGTCAGGATGGAACCGACGTGGGCAATGCCGCGCGCTTCAAAGTAATCATAAAAATTCATATCTACGGTGTAATGATCGATATAGGCCATGAACACACGGAGCTTTTCCTGGCCGGCCTTCAGGCCTGGTGTGCCGTCTTTCATTCGTTGCAGTGATGAGGCACGCATGACTTCGAGGAGTTTTGTGTATTCTGCATGCCCGGAAAAAAGGAAGCGTCCGGCGTAAAGGATCAAGTTGAAGATTGGCGGGATCGGGGTGGGTTTCATCAGGAGCATGTCTTCGATATCGGCGGTGATTTCATCCTGCTTGTTGACTTCCTCAAGTACTGCTTTTAGCCGGTTATAATCGAGTTTCCGGCTGCTATGTGTCTCGATAAACCGGATCATTTCCTTGTAGTCGTCGATATGATACTGCTGGCTGCGATCGTCTCCGAGGGTACTGGGATAGTTCAATTGAAAGTACGGAATGTCCTGGTAGCTGGAGACAAAGGCGAAGGCATTGGCGTTGGTGTCGCACACGCCCGGTGTGTCGCAGATGACGAAATCCAGTTTCTCGGTCAGATTTGCCAGGACGGCGCCCATGAATCCGCGCTGCGAGGAGCACGATGTCTCCGGCATGCCTACCTCCACGCAATAATCCATGTAATCGAACATCCCTCTTTTCCAGACCAGACCACCGACAGCTGTCAGAACCTCAAAGGTCACCGGGACAATGTCCATGGCATGCAGAATCGCCGGCGAGTTGCAGAAGGTGGTTCCAACAATCATCTTGCCATTGTCACGGGCGGTTAGAATGTTCTCGTAATATGCGGCCAAAAGGGCCAGGAACTGAATGCCGGTTGGTCCGGCATTGATAAACGACTCGGCCACGCCCCTGACACTGGGGATATACTTCAAGGTCAGCTCGGTCTCTTTGGCGGTGCCCGCGACCACCCGTGACGCCGCCTTCAATGTTTGCCCCATCATCCAATCATAATTGTATTCATGGATTTCCGGTCTCATAAACATCTCTCCCTTTGAGATAGCGTTTTATTGCAGAAAACCTGGTCCTTTGGGTCAGGTCAGATACAATCGGCTCTGGCGTGAATCCTGCTTCAAGCGAAAACGGAATGATGGAATGCTGGAATGTTGGAATACTGGGTTTAGCGGAGTGAGATCTGATCTCATAATGATGGTACGAACCAGAATTAAAATTCAGCCCATCTTCCGTTTTTGATTCCCAATATTCCATTATTCCACAATTCCATCATTCCACTTGGAATCTGAGGTGCTGCAGAGCGCTTGATCCGGTATTGCCGGCGGCTCACCCGGCACGCAATGTTTCCCTGGCAGCTGCGCTCTCTTTCAAGGTTTCGATCCGCTCGAGATATGCATTGATGCGCAGCTTCATTCGTCCGATGTCGATCAGCGGTCCGTATTCCCGCTCGACTATCAAGCACGGAATGCCAATGGCTTCCAGGTCGCGTTCAAACAGAGAGTTCTCCGCGCCGTGCAAGTCACAGAAGCGGATATTCTGCATCACAACACCATCAACCTGAGCTTGAGTGATCTTTTCTTTCAACGTTGCCAACCGCTCTTTGTACTTGCCGAACATGCGCGGACAAACCGATCTGGCCAGATAATGGGTAGCCAAAGCCTCGATGGGATCACCGGTTTCCGGTATTTCGCGGCCTTCGAAGCGGAGGCCGAAACAGAGGTTTTCAGCGACAACGATAGCGTCGGTATTGCTTTCCAGCATTTCGAACAGGTCGATCTCGTCGCTGATGCTGCCCACCAGCATGAGCCTTTTTTCCCCCTGCTTAAGGATGTTTTACGCTTTTTCAACCGTGTCACCCATGTTTCCAGCGCTTTCGTATACTCATTGCGGGGCATGACCGTGCCGGCGACTGTAGCGGCGAAGACGTCGGTGCCGGACACCAGTACATCATCCCGGGACCGAAGGTCCTCGATTTCTTTCAGCAACTTGCGCCCCTTGTTGAACGCCTTGATGGCCGCGTTGAGCTTTTCGCAGGTGATGGAAACACCAAAATGCTTTTCCACCTGCTTGATCAATGCCTTGATTTCTTCGATAAACCACGCCATCCCGTGGTTTTCAGATTTGTGGGGGACATCGAAGTAGTAAAAAAAGTCCGGCACGATACCGTCGTAGTCCTCGCCGGCCTTGCGCCAGCACTCATCCAGCCGGCGCATGCCATCGCATCCCGGCGTGATGATAGCCCCGTCAAGAAAAGAGAATTTCCCTTTTCCAGCCAGCTGCAAGATACATTTGGGAAAGCTGCAGATAAAGGGGCCGAAATAGGTATCGCCCACTTCCATGCCTTCAGTCTCTATTCCCCGCAGCCTGACGGCAGGATATCTGCCGCATAAAATATTTCCGCCGGCGTATAGGAGCAGGTGTAGCCGACAACCGGTTTTCCGGATGATTTCCAGTTGGCAATCGCGTCGCACTGCACCCGGGTTGCTGCTTCATAAAATGTTTTCATGGGCTAGACCTCCTCGGCCATCAATAACGTGCGCAGGGCCTCACGCGCCCGGGCCGCGTTGTCTTCATATTCGTCCTCTTCCGGCTGGAGGACATCGCATACCCATTCCACTACGCCCGGAACCACACTGCGCGCTATCGGTCTGAGTTCATCCCGCATCTCGGCAAACGCCAGTTTGATCGCCTCGCCGATCTCAAAGGGATCCACGGCATTCACGAACTGGTTCACGATTTCAGTGCAAACCTCCGGTTTTACTTCATACAGACGATTGGCCAGTTGCAGGTAGTTATTGATCAACTCCGCAACTTCCTGGACATCCAGGGTGGATAATGACAGGCTCAGTAAATCACTTAACTCGGTATCATCCAGCGACCCCAGGCGGGACACCAGCCGGTTTCTGGTACGCAGGCGGATATTGGTCAACTCCGGGACTCGGCTCATACCGAGCCTGAGAAAATCCGGATGCTGCGCTACCGCGTTGGACAGGGCTTCGTCAAAGGCGGCCTTGATTTCAGCCAGACCGATCCGGCCTTTCCAGAAAACAGTCGGGTCTGTCTCCGAGACCACCTCTTCCAGTTTTTGTGCCAGGACCTTGGGCATTTGCGGCGATCCCGGCTCCCCCAGAAGGGCACTGCCGGTGTGAACTTTGCGCCCGATCTCATTCACTTCATTCACCAGTCCGGCAACCGCTTTGCCATCGATTTCTCTCAGCAGGGAAATAATAACATCGGTCAGCAGGTCCGGTGACAGGCCGTTCAGTTTTCCCACGGTTATCTCAGTCGCGCCGGCGGCCATGTTGGCAATTGACGGCAGCAGGGAGAAGATGCCAATGACTTTGGAGGGATATTGCCAGACCGCGTCATTGACCATGCGAACCAGCGCCAGGGCACCCTGCTGAGAATCCTCGAGTGCTTCCTTGATTTCTGCAAAATCCATCGATTCCAGCCATTTATTGATGCCGGGCGCAAGGGTGTGCGCCATAAACTCCGGATCCACCGTATGTATGTCCACCAGCATTCGGGCGCAACGGGTCAACATTTCCCCGGATCGCCCTTGGCCGGTGTGAATCAATATATCCTCAAACAATCTCTTCTTTTCCTCGGCCGGCAGTCCCTCGATGCGGCGTACGCCGGCTGCAAGGGCGTCGAAAATACCATTGACGATGCCGGGCAGTTGCAGGGTAAGATTGTTGATAAACGCCTCGTTGTCGAACAACGCTGCAATCTCATTTTTTTCCAAGACATCATCCTTCCGCGACAGTTGTTTGGCCACACTGGAACCGGCCGCTTTCGACAATGTCTTTTTCCACCAGCTTTGTCCGGCCCAGACATTCAAAAATGCGGGCACCACCGTGATCAACAACTGCCTGACCTCGCGCGTCTCGAGAACGTCGCGGAGGATGGCGCTCAGGATCGCATCACTTTCCTTTGCAGGATGGGGTGCTTTCTGAATGCCCGCCGGCTTATTGGACTGGGGTTGCATCGTGTTCATTAAAAAGGTCCTCCATCATCATCAATCCAGCCGGGCAAAGGGTATGCGTAGGATTGATGTGGCATTTTGAAAAACAAACCCGCTGCCGCCTACAGCATTTGGAATGTTATCATGGCAAGCGGTATAACTAAGTACACGATTTCATAAATACGGTGACGTATAACAATTTCACCGCAGAGATCGCAGAGATCGCAGAGGTTATATCAGAAACAGCACGGCTCCAGTCTATTTTTTTAGTTTTTCTGGCGGCTTGTCGGGTCGTAGCCGGAGGCGAAGCCTGAAGCCAGCCTAATATTTGTTTTTCTCTGCGCTGTCAGCGAGCTCCGCGGTGAACAAAAAAATGATCCAAAAAACGTATCAATAAATGTGAATACATGCACTAAGCGGCCACATCGTCTCGCACGGGCATCTTTTTTATGGTTGAGGCGGTTGTTTCCTGGTCATCGGAAACCGCTTCTTCCCCGGCCAAATGCTTGGCAAGGCGTTTTCCGAGGCCGAGCAGCGTCATTGTGGGGGGCAGGCCCCATTCTTCAGGAATTACGGAACAGTCGCATACGTAAAGATTGTCGAAGCGTGTTTTCAAGTTTGTGTCCACGTGTTCGCCGATTTTAACGGTTCCACCCGGATGTGCCGCCAGGTACCAGCTCCGGTAAACCTTTTTGGCACCGGCATTTTCCAGGATGGATTTGGCATAGGTGAAACCTTTGTTCAATTTTTGCTTGTCGTCCCTGGTAAGTCCTTTCCATATCAAGCGGTCGTTGATGACCCGCCCGGCCAGGCTATCGCGCACTTTAATCATGATGGGGACCACATCCGAGTAGGAGAAGACCTGTCTGAACCTGAAGAGTTCCAGATCGAATAACATTTTCATTAGATGCGGCAGGTTGAAGTCGGTCATCACAATACCTTCTTCAGGGAAGTGGACACCGGCGCTCATACACAGGCCCCTGCCACTGGTGATGCCGTCTATTCTACCCATCACAAAAATGAGCGGGTCAAAAAAGAAATCGTAGCCAACCCCC
>Ga0209367_1001837_pt1 | contig 27101 bp, 24 predicted proteins | sample WorMetLIZISLAND2_FD_187412 | JGI IMG/M metagenome (GOLD analysis project Ga0209367, IMG submission 187412) | Marine gutless worms symbiont microbial communities from Max Planck institute for Marine Microbiology, Germany - Olavius geniculatus... ... | reverse complement strand
CCCACTATCGATATGATGATTATCCTCATTATGAGGCTTTCCGGAATCCGGCTACGCAGAACCAAATCATGGGGACTCGAAGACATCGCCTTAAATTAATCCTTTAAATGGTAGATAGACCCGAAACTTTTTGATAAATTTTCAACCCGTATCATAGATAAAATGCATGAAATGCCTTTTACGTTTTAAAAAATAGAAACTCGGAGAATAATCTATTTCTGCGAATTATGCAATCTTCTCTTCGGGTCCGGGTGGCGAAACTTTTTTGCATATAATACAACAAACCCCTGCTCGAGTTGTAAAGCAGCTACTTCCCGCTGATCTTCGAAAAAATAGGATATCACCCTCGACGGATCTTGTCATCTTGAAATGCCCTGAGTGAACATAGATTCAAGCAATTCTGCCTGTGGTGAGCTTCAGTGTCGAACGGTCCGTATTATAATTGATAGAGCGCAGCGATTTCATCAATCATCAATCCGCAATCCCAAATCACAACACCTTCCGTCATCGAAAGAAAAGTTGGATGTATTTGTAAATGCAGGCTTTTATCTATTCTTCATCGCAGGCTGAAGTTAGATGTGATCGATGCTTGACAAATGACGGTGAATTGGTATTTTATGGGCGCCAATTCTGGACAGTCGAACTACAGGAATGTCGAATCGTTCATCATTCCCAAAACGGGAGGCCACCCATGTCGGATGAAAAAAAGGATTTCGTGGTAAAAGATCGGCGAGTGTTCTCTGAAGAGAGCCCGGAGGATGAAACCCAAGACACGGAAGCAGCGGCTGACCCTGAGCCGGAGGGTGAAGACCAAGCATCTGCTTCGGCCGAAGAGGACCAGGCGGAAAAAGCTCACCAGGAGCCCCCACTGCCGGCCATCAATTTTTCGACCTTCGTTGTATCGTTGAATGCCTCGGCTTTGTTGAATCTGGGCGCCATCGAAGATCCGGCCACCGGACAAACCAATAAGGATTTGGCGATGGCGAAGCAAACCATTGATATTTTGAGTATGCTCGAAGAAAAGACCGCCGGCAATCTAAGTACGGAAGAATCGAAGCTTTTAAAAAGTATTCTTTACGATCTGAGAATTATCTATGTGAAAGAGTCGGGATGATTGCCGATCCGAGGCCCGATCTGAAAACAGTTTGCCTAAAGAATATCATACCAGGCCCTCATGAAGATCTTGTCTCCCGCAAAAATAAACTTGTTTTTGCAGGTTACCGGTAAGCGACCGGACGGCTATCACGAGTTGTTTTCGCTAATGTGCTGCGTATCTCTTTATGATGTCATTTATTTGAATTTCGGCACCGAGCAGATCGAGATCGAATCATCGCATCCTTTACTTCCTGTTGATGAAACCAACTTGGCCTTCCAAGCTGCGGCCCTGTTTTTTAATGCCCTGAATGTCAAAGACGGGGTTAAAATCGGAATCGAAAAGAATATTCCGATCGCCGCCGGTCTGGGCGGCGGCAGCAGTAACGCCGCCAGTGTCTTAAGCGGGCTTAACCAACATTACGGTTATCCTTTCTCACGTGACCGGCTAATGGCGTTCGGCCTTAAACTGGGGGCCGATGTGCCCTTCCTGCTATTCCGGAAACCGGCCCTGGCTTCCGGAATCGGCGACAAACTGGAGGCCTACCAACTGCCTTTACCCTATTGGGTCCTCATTATTAATCCCGGAATCAGCGTGTCGACGGGAGAAGTTTTCCAAAACCTCAATTTAAGATTGACAAATTGTAAAAAAAAAAATACAAAACCCTTTTTAAAGAAAACCGTATACAATGAATCACTGCATCTATGCAACGACCTTGAAGCCGTGACGGTTTCCAGATTTCCGGTGATAAATTCGGTTAAAGAGCAGTTAATGCAGCAAGGGGCCATGGGGGCATTGATGTCGGGAAGCGGGCCAACCGTATTTGGCCTTTTTTCCGATCAGTCGTCAGCCGGCAAAGCAATGCAGGCTATCGGCCGCAATCCCCATTGGAAAACTTACCTTGCCGATATCATCTATGAGAAAAAATAGGAATGTAACTTCCAACTTTGCTGGGGCGTCGTCAAGTGGCAAGACACAGGATTTTGGTTCCTGCATTCGGAGGTTCGAATCCTCCCGCCCCAGCCAATACTAATTTTAGAATGAATATTGAAGCATGAATATTTTTGGTTCGCCTGCGGCGGATTCGAAATAGCAAGACGGAGCGAAGCGACATATTTAAATATTCAATTGGCAATCTTCAATATTCAATACGCCGCCGCCGGACCCGGTCTATAACTTAAAATTCATCAATAGAGAAACGGTAAAAAAAATGGAAGGCATGGCCATTTTTGCGGGTAACTCCAACCCCGCACTGGCAAATAAAATTTGCGAGTATCTCAGCTTACCTCTTGGCGGGGCTCAGGTTAAAACATTCAGTGATGGAGAGATCCAGATTGAGATCAATGAAAACGTGCGCCTGAAAGATGTTTTTGTGGTGCAATCGACCTGCTCGCCGGTCAATGACAACCTGGTGGAACTCCTGTTGATGATCGATGCATTCAACCGTTCCTCCGCCAAGAAGATTACGGCCGTAATTCCCTATTTCGGGTATTCCCGGCAGGATAAAAAAGTCGCACCACGGGTGCCGATCAGCGCCAAACTGGTAGCGGACATGATCACTGTGGCCGGCGCCGATCGTATCATCACAATGGATCTGCATGCCGGCCAGATACAGGGATTTTTCAATATTCCGGTGGACAACCTTTTTGCAGCGCCGGTATTGATCGAATATATTCGCAACAACATTAGAGATGATATGGTTATTGTATCACCTGATGCCGGCGGGGTTGAGAGAGCCCGGGCATTCGCCAAGCGACTGAATGCCGATCTGGCCATCATCGACAAGCGACGGGATGCACCCAATCAGGCAAAAGCCATGGCTGTCATCGGCGATGTCACCGGCAAGGTGGCGGTCATTCTAGACGATATGGCCGATACGGCCGGTACCTTGGCCGAAGCTGCTGAAGCTATTAAAAAGGCCGGTGCCCGTGAAATTCATGCCTGTTGTGCGCACCCGGTCCTTTCAGGCCCGGCCATCGAGCGGATCAGCGATTCGGCTCTTAAAAGCATGGTGGTTACCGACACGATTCCATTAACGGAAAAGGCCGCGGCCTGCGAAAAAATCAAGGTCCTTACGATTTCGCAACTGGTCGGCGAAGCGATTATTCGCAGCTATCGAGGAGATTCGGTGACGTCTCTGTTCGTATAAATTATAGGGTTCAGCGCTTAGATAGAGTATCAATAATTTTATAAATAACTAAATAGCAATTGAGGGATTCAGGAATTCAGGTATTCAGGAATTGATTGGTGGTCGAGGCAAACATAAATTCCTCAATTCCTCAATCCCCCAATTCCTCAATTCGTTTTATTCAGGAGGTCATATCTTTGGAAAAACTTGAACTTAAGGCAACTGTCAGAAAAACGACTGGTAACAGCCCGGCACGGCAGTTAAGAAAGGCCGGCCAGGTACCCGCTGTTTTGTACGGGCCTCAAACTGAGTCCGTGCTATTGTCAGTCGATATCAAAGAATTTGAGCAGATCCTCAAAAAGGGCAATATCGGCTCGCTCATTCTAAATCTCGTCATTCAAAACGGCAAGAAGATCACCAAACCGGCCATGATCAAGGAACTTCAGAGCCATCCGGTTACCGGAGTCTTTTTGCATATTGATTTCTATGAAATTGACATGCAGCGTAAAATCAACGTGATGATTCCGGTCGTGACCAAGGGGGTCTCCAAAGGCGTTGAACTTGGCGGGCTGCTTCAGATTATCCGGCGCGAAGTCGAAGTCCTCTGTATGCCCGGCGACATACCCGAATCCATTGAGATCGATATTACCGATCTGGATGTCGGAGACTCCGTGCATGTGGAAGAAATTCCACTGGGTGACAATGTTGAAATACCGAGCGACGTAAATTTTACCGTACTAACCATCGTCAGCCCCAAGGTTGAAGCGGTGGAAGAAGAAGAGGAAGAGGAACTGGAAGGCGAAGAAGAAGCTGCCGAAGGCGAAGCCGCCGAAGGCGCCCCGACCGAAGAAGAAAGTTGATTTCCGGGCAGGCTGGAGAGCCGGCACTACATCCGGCAATGAATGCAGATGTGGTGCAGACTTTTCAGCCTGCTGCTATGATAGGGCTAAGCTAAAACAACGTGCCCAATAACAGCTTAAAATTGGTGGTAGGACTCGGCAACCCGGGGAAAAACTACCGGGATACCCGGCACAACGCCGGTTTCATGGCCGCTGATAAAATTGCGCAAGAGTTCAACATCGAGCTTAAAAACAAGAAATTCAATCTTGTTTTCGGACGCGGTTTCATTGAAGATGTCGAGATTTTACTGGCTAAACCGTTGGCGTTCATGAACCGCAGCGGACCGCCGGTGCAACAGCTGGCGCACTATTTTCGCATACAATGCAGGGATATGCTGGTCATTCATGACGACATTGACCTTGCTTTTGGAAGATTAAAAATAAAAGAGAAAGGAGGGCATGGCGGACACAACGGTATAAGATCGTTAATGGATGCCTTTGGGGGAGACGATTTCGTGCGTCTTCGCATCGGTGTCGGGCGTTCCGAGCTTGGGGAGGGTGTGACAGGCCATGTGCTGGGCAAGTTTACGAATCAACAGTCTCGGCATTTGACCCGGATCATCGCAAGGGCCGTGGACGCGGTTGTTACGGTTCTTAGCCAGGGTACCAAGGTTGGTATGAATTTATTTAACGTTAGGGATTTGAAAATTTCAGATTAAACCAAAATTTTTTATTTGGAGGAAAGGATGAACTATTTATTACCGCTGATTTGCACGCTGGTCGGTATTGCCGGTGTGGTATTTTCGCTTATTCTCGCGAGCATGGTTAAAAGTGCTCCGGCAGGCAATGAAAAAATGCGTGAAATTGCCAACGCGATTAAAACGGGTGCCATTGCCTACCTGAATCGCCAGCTCAAAAGCATGGGCCTGGCCGGGATTATTCTTTTTGTCATCATCGGTGCCGCGTTGAACTGGACCACGGCCTTTGGGTTTTTAATCGGCGCCGTGGCATCGTTTGCGGCCGGCTACATCGGAATGCGCGTATCCGTGCTGGCCAACGTGCGTACTGCTGAAGCTGCCAAGGGCGGACTGGCCAAAGGGCTGTCCCTGGCCTTTAAAGGCGGCTCCGTGACGGGTATGATCGTGGCCGGCCTGGCCTTGACCGCTGTCGCCGGTTGTTACACGGTGATGATCGCCAGCGGCATCGGTGCCAGAGATGCCGTCGTGGCGCTGGTGGCACTGGGTTTTGGCGGCAGTTTGATTTCTATTTTTGCCCGGCTGGGTGGTGGAATTTTCACCAAGGGCGCGGATGTCGGCGCCGACCTGGTGGGCAAGGTGGAAGCCGGTATTCCCGAAGACGATCCCCGCAACCCGGCCGTCATCGCCGACAACGTCGGCGACAATGTCGGGGACTGCGCCGGAATGGCGGCCGACCTGTTTGAAACCTACGCCGTAACGGCCGTTGCCGCCATGTTGTTGGGCAACCTGCTCTATCCTGCAATTACCATTGCAACTGAATTTCCGCTGGTTCTGGGCGCCATTTCAATCGTTGCGTCCATGATTGCGGTCTTTTTTGTCAAGCTGGGCCGGAATGAATACATTATGGGCGCCCTGTACAAAGGCATGTTCGGATCGGCTGCATTGGCGGCTGTCGCCTTTCTGGTGGCCTGCGTCACCATGTTCAGCTCCGTGCCGGAATTGGGTGGGATGCGAATATTCCTGGCGTCCTTAGTCGGTCTGGTTCTGACCGTCGTGATCGTGGTCATCACCGAGTACTACACCGGCATTCGCAAACCGGTTAAATTCGTGGCCGAAGCTTCCAGCACTGGTCACGGCACCAACATCATCGCCGGGCTGGCCGTCAGCATGGAAGCCACGGCGCTGCCGGTGCTGTCCATCTGCCTGGCTATCGGCGTGGCCTACTGGGCGGCCGACCTGTACGGCATTGCCATGGCGGCCATGTCCATGCTGTCCATGACCGGAATGGTCATTGCCATCGATGCCTACGGTCCGATCACCGACAATGCCGGGGGTATTGCCGAAATGGCTGAAATGGACGAGAGCGTGCGGGCGGTCACCGATCCGCTGGATGCCGTTGGCAACACCACCAAGGCCGTCACCAAAGGCTACGCCATCGGTTCGGCCGGCTTGGCGGCCCTGGTCCTGTTTGCCGCCTACACCCAGGAGTTTGCCCTGCACGGCGGTGGCGCGGATTTAAGGTTTGAATTAAGCGATGTCAGTGTCATCATCGGCCTTTTCATCGGCGGGCTGCTGCCGTTCCTGTTCGGCTCGATTGCCATGAAAGCAGTCGGCAAGGCCGGCGGCGCCGTGGTGGAAGAGGTCAGACGCCAGTTCCGTGAAATTCCGGGCATCATGGAAGGCACCGGGAAGCCGGATTACGCAGCCTGTGTGGATATCGTCACCCGGTTCGCCTTGAAGGAAATGATCGTACCGGCCCTGTTGCCGGTTGTCACACCGGTCCTGGTTGGCCTTATTTTAGGCAAGGTTGCCCTGGGTGGGCTGCTGATCGGCAGCATCGTTACCGGCCTGTTTGTGGCCATATCCATGACCACCGGCGGCGCGGCCTGGGACAATGCCAAAAAATACATTGAAGACGGCCACCTGGGCGGCAAGGGCAGCGATGCCCACAAAGCAGCCGTTACCGGTGACACCGTCGGCGATCCTTACAAGGATACCGCCGGACCGGCCATCAACCCCATGATTAAGATTCTAAACGTCGTTGCGCTGCTGCTGGTGCCGTTCATGCTGTAAGCGTTAAACGATCATCTTAATCCTGAATCTAATTGAAGGATTGGCGTAGCAATACGCCAATCCTTTTTTATTGATTGTTCATCAAAGGTGTGTTATGAACAGGCTTACCCTGAGGATCACCCTTTAATGAAGCACAAAATACGATGATCGGTGGGAAAATGACTGAAAAAAAAGCGAAGGCAAGTTCACAGAGCTCAAAACCGAAAACGCGGGAATTCCAGGTAGGTGACCTAGCTGTCTATCCTGCCCACGGCGTTGGGGAGATCCAGGCTATCGAAAGCCGCGTCGTCAACGGCGAGAAGCACGATTTTTATATCATGAAAGTCCTCGAAAACGGCATGGTCATCATGATTCCCGTGCGCAACGTTGAATCCGTCGGCTTGAGGGACATCATCAGCAAAAAAGATGTCGACAGGGTATACGATGTGATGAAATCCCGCAAGGACGGGCTGCCCGACAACCAGACCTGGAACCGGCGCTACCGCGAGTATATGGACAAAATAAAGACCGGCTCGCTTTATGATGTCGCCGAAGTGTTTCGGGATCTGTTTTTGCTCAAACTTACCAAAGATTTATCTTTCGGCGAACGCAAATTGTATGACACGGCCCAGGTATTGCTGGTCAGGGAGTTGTCGACGGCCAAAAATACCGACGAGGACACCATTTTGTCCGAGATAGAATCATTGTTCGTTGCGGATAGCCCCGAAAGCTAAATATCGCAGATTATCTACAGGTAATTGAAAATATATGTTGTTCTTAAATTCCTGATTATGCAATGATCATGGAATATTGGAATGACGGAATAGTGGGTTTATCAAAGGATATTGCCCATTCTACTTTTATGTCCCAAACGATTATAACATTCAACCAACAGGCCAGTCTCCCAAAACCCATTTTTCCAATATTCCAGTTTTCCAGCATTCCAGTCGGGGCGAAGCCTCTTTATATCCCCGTATCTGCCGCGTACCCGTGACCGGTACTTTTACCATTGTTATCGAAAAATACGATGCCGGGCAACGGATTGATGCCGTTGTCGCCGCTCGCCTCTCAGACTGTTCACGATCACTGGCGGCCACGCTGATTTCCAGAGAAATTATCCTCGTCAACCAACAGCCGAAAAAGCCGGGTTACCGGCTGAAACCAGGCGACCGGATCGAAGGTCATATACCGGTCCCCGAGCCTATCGATTATAAGCCCGAATCGATTCCACTCAACATTCGCTACCAGGACAACCAAATCATCGTGATTGACAAACAGCCCGGCATGGTCGTGCACCCGGCTCCCGGGCACCGCAGTGGAACCCTGGTCAATGCCCTGCTTTTTCATTGTCCGGATCTGGGGGCCATCGGCGGCGAGATCCGACCCGGGATTGTGCACCGGCTTGACAAAGACACGTCCGGAATCATGGTCGTCGCCAAGGATTCCGAGTCGCAGGAGGAACTGGCCTGGCAGTTTAAGGCCCGGGAAATCGAAAAAAAATATCTGGCCCTCGTATACGGCGATATTAAATCCGATGACGGTGAAATTAAATTGCCCATCGGCCGGCATCCGGTCGACCGCAAGCGGATGTCCACCACAACCCGCAAAGGGCGGGCGGCACTAACGGCCTGGACAGTCCGCGAACGCTTGGACGGAATTACGCTGCTCGAATTGAATTTGAAAACCGGCCGAACCCATCAAATCCGAGTGCATTGCTCAGCCATCGGGCATCCCGTGGTAGGGGACCCGGTGTACCGATCACGCAATTCAATCAGTCGTTTAAAAAGTAAATTAGCCGGCGACCCAACCTCGATTATGGCTGCCGTTAAATCAGCTGAGCGGCAGCAACTGCATGCCTGGCGATTGGGCCTGACCCATCCGAAATCGGGTGAATACATGACCTTTGAAGCTCCACTGCCGGCGGACATGCAGGTTCTGATTGCCAAGTTGAGGGAAGGGAAAGGTGGAAGGTCAAAGGTCAAAGGTGAAAGGTGAGCGGTGTTCGGTATTCGGCATTCGGTGTTCGGCGTTCGGGATTTCGATTGCGGATTGCAGATTTCGGATTGAGAGGCAGAGCGCATAGCGCAAAGCGCATAGTGAAGAGCGCATAGCGAAGAGCGCATAGCGCATAGCGGAAAGGGCGTTTCGATTGCGGATTTCAGATTGCGGATTTCGGATTGAAAGGCATAGTGCTAAGTTCAGGGGGGAGGGCTGGGATGGCAAAGCTTAAAGGCGTGAGGATAAAGGGCAAAGGCTAAAGGAAAAAGGAAATAGGATGAATTCCCTTCCCCGCTTCCGACTTCCGCATTCCGACTTCCGCATTCCGACTTCCGCATTCCGACTTCCGAATTCGTTTAGGCTTTTACAATCAGGTATATCAGGTATCCCAGGTAGCAGGCCAGCAATAACAACCCATCCCGCCGTTTGATCGTGAAATCTTTTCTCATCATCAGCCAGGGCAAAAAGCTGGTAAACATCATCACCAGGTAATCGATCCACAATCCGCTTTCGATAAATCCACCGGGAATCGGAATGGGTCGCACCATGGATGCGACACCCAGCACACTCATGATATTGAATACATTGCTGCCCACCAGGTTGCCGATACTGATATCCATCTCACCGCGCAGGGCCGCCACCACCGATGTGGCCAGCTCCGGCAGCGAGGTCCCGAAAGCCACGATGGTCAAGCCGATGAATTTTTCGCTGACGCCCAGGATGGTCATAATCTTGACCGCATTGTCGACGACAATCTGGGCGCCTCCCACCACCCCGGCGATACCGATCGTGATCAGCAAGAGCTGTTTGGATCGGGAAGCGATAAAGCCGATCTCTTCCAATTCAGATTCAATCTCAGCCGCTCCGGCAGTTTCTTTTTTGGCCAGGTAATAGTTAAAAAAAGTATATAGGATGATCCCGGCAAAAAGGCTGGTGCCTTCGATACGGCCCAGGGTCGAATTGTAAGTCAACAACAAGAGGTAGAGCGATATGGCCAGCATGATGGGGATGTCGCGTCTAACCACCGAAGGGTCGCTCTTGATCGGATTGAAGACCGCCGATAAACCGAGCACCAGGGCAATATTGCAGATATTGCTGCCGACCACGTTGCCCACAGCAATCATACTTTTGGCCTGGATTGAAGATATAACGCTGACCACCAACTCCGGGGCTGATGTACCGAAGGCAACGACCGTTAGGCCGATGACGACCGGTGTGACCCCCAGACTGCGTGCCAAACTGGAGGAACCTTTTACCAGCCATTCTGCGCCGAAATACAGCAGCACAAAACCGACCAAACACAATGCTATCAGCAGTATCATAAACCGGACATCCTCTTCAGGTATAGAAATTGAGCTGGCATAATAGATAAGTGCCGTTATTGTGTCAAGGAATTAAAGTGTGCCCGAAATCGAACCTGTGAACCTTGAAAAAATATTTTTCCTTGCATTTACAGTTCGTTTTTAATAAAAATTCACGAGTCCCTGTTGAAGGCTCGCGCAGTAAGATTTCACATTTTGAGCGCTGCAACGCTTAAAATTGTGAATTTTTCATTTTGCACGAACCGCAAGCAGGAGACTACCCGATATATCTTTACAAACATTATTATTGGGTGAAAGGAGGTGAACCGATCTACTCCAGCAATATGCAGTTGATTTTGCTGGTGCCCTTGTTTGTTTTTATTGACCTGGCGACCATATAACCACCCCCGTCATGCCGAACTTGATCCCTGATAAAGACGGGATCTTCAACCGGCATCCCAGGCTTTGCTGGATTGCCATCGGCGCGGCATTGACGAAACTCGGGTGTAAATCCGCCGGAGCATTATTTACTGCCGGACTGTTTTAATTCAGAAAATGGTCCTGACAAAATCCAATAAAAAGGAGAGAACATTATGGCTAACGGAAATGATAGGACACCCGCTCTGCAAAACGAAGACTGGTGGGCCTGTTTCATTGGCTGGTTTATTTTGCTCATAGCCATTATTGGCGTACACGAAGTCGCGGTCGGAAAATGGGCGGTATCCTTCCTGCCGGCGGCGCCGAAACTGGGCAAATGGACCGAATTATCGGCGGCCTTCCCCAAAGGCTTCGGTGCCACCATTGGAACCGGCTTGGTCATGTGGGCATTTATTTGTGTGTTGACCTTGGTTGCCGGCTACTTTTTGAAATTTGATCTTAAAGCATACATTCCCGGCTTCCTGATTATTTTCATCATTGCATTTGTCTCCATGGTGATCGCCAAACAGGCGTTTATTGCCAAATGGGGAATTTCATATGTGCTCTTTGCCTTGGCGTTTGGCCTGATTATCAGCAATATTTTCAAGGTGCCTAAAATCATGAAAGCGGCTGGCCAGACCGAGTTTTTCGTCAAGATCGGTCTGGTCTGCATGGGGGCCACCATTATGTTTTCCGTCGTGCTGAAAGCCGGTGTGTTCGGTGTGGCTCAGGCCCTGCTGGTGGCGACCACTGTCTGGTTCGGCACCTACTACATCTGCCGTGCATTTAAAGTATCCGAACGTTTCAGCAGCATCATCGCCACCGCCAACGCCATCTGCGGCGTATCCGCAAGTATCGCGGCGGGCGGCGCCGTGCAGGGTGATCCCAAGGAAGTCAGCTACATGGTTGCCTGGGTGCTGGTTTGCGCCGTGGTGCTCATCATCGTCATGCCGCCGATCGCGGTCTGGCTGAATCTGCCGACCAACATGGCCGGGGCTTGGCTGGGCGGTGTCATCGACAACACGGGCGCGGTGATTGCCGCCGGTGAAGTGTTACGGGATGCAGAAGGCAATCCCAGCCAAGCAGCAGTCAATGCCGCGGCCGTGGTCAAAATGGCCCAAAACGTTCTGATCGGAATCGTGGCATTTCTGATGGCACTGTGGGCCACCATGAGCCTCGAGAAAAAGGAAAGCGGCGAGAAGCCGCAATTGATGGAAGTATGGTACCGGTTCCCGAAATTCGTGATCGGATTCATGGTCGCATCCCTGGTGGTTTCATTTCTGGTCGAGCCGGTCTGGGGCGCCAAAGCCGCCAAGGCCGCCGGCAAGGCGTGCAAGAGCTACCGCAGCTGGCTGTTTGCGTTGTGTTTCGTATCGATCGGACTGGAAACCGACTTTAAAGAGCTGGTATCGGTGGGTGGCGGCCGTCCAGCCATCGCCTACTGGTTGTCCCAGGGCGCCAATGCGGTGTGGACGTTATTCATCGCCTGGGTTCTGTGGTCCGGTACGTTCTTTACCCCGGCCATTTTACCGGATTAATGACGCCCTGATTGAGCGGTTCCCTACTTTGTCCTTTGATCTTCCGATTTCGCTCTTCGAGCTACGACGGGACAAGTCGTTGGGCAAGTAGGATTCAACCTCACAGGTTGATAATGAGAAAGGCATTCCATTGCGGAATGCCTTTCCTGTTTTTATTGTCGACTATTGCCACTTTATGTGACTCTATCTTCATTTTTCTTGTCGGTCTTTGTTTTTCGCAGTTGGTCATGTCTTTTTATCGATTGATTGAGGCAGATCGACCAGCGGCGATGCTGGGCAGCCTATCATGTCCTCTCTTTTGAAACTACGCCCATATTAACCCCAAGAAAGGGATTTTAAATCGTGCTCGTACTCGTACTCGTCCTCGTCCTCGATACTTAGAGGCTCAAAAGCTTCGAGGACGAGCACGAGGACGAGGACGAGGACGAAACGGCAAATGAGTTAATCGAAACTGCCCTGATTTTGCGTAGTTTCTTTTCCGATCAGACCGGCTTGTCCTTTAGCCGGAGGCAGCGCTCGTGTGAAACTTCAGTAAATGACGAATGTCGAATGACGATTGACGAAGTGTGGAATCGCCTTGCTCAGTCTTTTTAATAAGATAGAATACATTCCTTCGACATTCGATATTCATTATTCGATATTCGATATTCGCTTTTTCAAAGTTTCTTTTGTTGATCAGACCGGCTGTCATTTAGCCGGAGGCCGCCACTCTTATAAAACTACCTGTATATTAACCCCAGAACGGGCTACTTAAATCGTGCTCGTCCTCGATACTTAGAAGCTCAAAAGCTTCGAGGACGAGCACGAACACGAGGACGATTACGAAACAACAACTGAGTTCTTAGGAAATTGCGTAGATTTGATGCAATTTCTTTTTCGAATTGACCGGCTGTTTTTTGGCCGGCGGACGCGCTGAATCACTGAGACCGTGAACGGTTCAGTACTTCTATACGTTGACATGCAAATAGATTCGATGTTATGCCGTAGCAAAAAAGGACACGAGGCTATGGACAAATTCAATATTATATTGGAGGCTGAACAGCAGTTTGCCCGGGAAGTGACGCTGGGGGTGATCGTCACACGTCCCTTGACCATGTGGCATACCATCATTCCCGGATTTTTCATTATTGATTTTCTGCGGCGCGGCAGTGCCATACGGCAATATTCCAAGCACTTTATGTTTCCGCGCAAGATTGCAATGGATGCGGCTGTGGCAGAGATGCAGCCGGAAGAAAAAGACTCTCTTGAATCATATGCGGCGGACAATATTCGGATTTGGCTGGAGGCGTTGAAGCTGTATTCACCGAGTCTGGTTGAAGCTCATATCGAGCTGATCCGGATTCTGACCGTCCATTACCAGAAGCTTCTCATGGCCGACGGCGATACCATGAATGTTCTGATAGAGGATGCTTATCAAAATTCTGATAAATTTAAGGAATTTATCGAGGCAATTACCGCGGCCGAGAATGAGGTGGATCGTCAGGTAATCGAACAGCTTGGCGGTAATGAAAACGTTAAAGAGAAAATCTTCGCCGAACAACAGCAGATTGCCAAACGAAGACAAAAGATTATGGAAAAAGTATTTTAGACTAATGTGCTCTCTCAGTCTAAAGGATAGATGAGCAGCATATTAATTTGTAGTTGATTAAATCAAATTCCAAGCATCAAATAACAAATAACAAACAAAATACAAATTCCAAGTTCCAATGACCCAAACAAGCCGGGTCGGCATCGGTACCGACCTTAATCTGTAAATTAGGTTCACCTGAGTCTGGCACGCATAGAGGCACGACCATTGTGTTAAATAATAAATTGTTTCGGATTTGGATATTGTGATTTGAGAATTATTTGTAATTTGGTGCTTGCGATTTGGAATTTTTCGTCTCCCAAAAGGATCATAGCATTAATGCTTGTCGCGGATCTGTAAGAAAAAATGATCCCGGTTGAATTGACCATGTCCACTGACCTAAAAAAGAAATTTAATCATATTTACAATTACGAACGTTATGTCGGCAGCTCGGTGGCGTTGCGGGTGATAAAGTCCAAACCGATCGGGGTTTGGGAATTTCTTATTCCAATTGTCTTTATTTTGCATTTTATGCGCAACAAACAATCCCGTGAGGTTTTTATCCAGAATTATATGTTTACCAAGCGGCATGCGCTGGATGCCGCCTTCAGAATGCTCAAAAAAGGACTCGGCAAACAAGATGTAATGACCACCGTCGAAGATAAAACCCGGGCCTTGCTGACCGCCCCGCAAACCCGGGGAATATATTCAGATGCCATTCGCCAGCAGCAGATGCGCGAGATAGACCTGTTATTTGATCACTACGGCAAGCTCATGGGGGTTGAGGGCGTAGACTATGCGGAACTGGTGCGCAATGCCTACGGCAACCGGTCCGGATATATGGAATTTCATGAAAAGTTAACGACAGCGGAAAAAAAAGTATCCGATGCGGCCCGTCAGACGCTCGGGTCGCAGGCCGATGTTGATGCGCTGCAGCGAATCGAAAGTGCCACCGAGGCAGTCCGTCAATCCCGCATCGAAACAATTTTCGGTTTATAGAGTGTACCGTACTAATATTAGATCGGATAGCATGGAAATGTCATAATATCGACCGAATTCTGAGATATATTTGACTAATATTATCGGTATCCATAATTTTTTTACCACGAAATACACGAAACACACGAAATATTTGTAGAATAGAAAATTCTATTTTTTAGTGTATTTCGTGCTTTTCGTGGTGGAATTATATCTTCCGCATAAAAAAGTATATGGAACATGCTCAGCGATCAAGAACGCCAATGGGTCCATCACCATGCCTTTCTTCCGGAGCACCTGCCCGACTATGTCGCAGCGGTTTCGGGCGCCGAGCCTTTTCTGCATCGCAAGTATCTATATTTTTACGGTAAAAAACATCTCATCTTCAACGGGTATCCCCTGGTTCCTGAAGCGGAACCTCCTGCTCAAATATACAATTCTATTTGTGAACGCCTTCAGCCGCTGACAGCGGCGGTGATTGCGCCAAGGATCTGGCTGCCGGAAGCGCAATGCGATCATCGGGAAGATGACCGCTATTTTCGGCTTGATTTGCCGCTTGCTGCATTGGATGGCGCAGTGGCTTACATGCTGCGCCGCGCCCGGCGAGATCTGCGTGTGGTGCAGGGCCAATTCGGAAAAGAGCACAAGAAGATCATCAAGGCCTTTTTAGCGCGCCATCGATTCAATCGCCGGCAGAAATACATTTTCAAGCATATCGTGCGCTATTTGAAGGCCTGCGATAGTGCCATGCTGTTTGAAGCGAGAAAGGAAAAAGATCTCGCGGCCTTCAGCATTGTGGACATGGGTGCCATGGATTTTGCATTTTACCTGTTTAGTTTTCGATCCGGCAAATTAAATGCGCCCGGCGCTTCCGATCTGCTTTTTCAGGCCATGGTCGATCAGGCCCAAATCCAGGGCAAAAGGGCCATCAACCTCGGATTGGGGGTCAATGACGGCATACGCCGTTTCAAAGAAAAATGGGGTGGGGTGCCATTCCTGGATTATTGCTCGGTCCAGGTGGACAACCGGGAAATTGATATCGGATCTTTGGCGAAGAAGCTGTGAATCTAAACATTTACTAAGTCAGGATTTATATTGTCTTTGAGTAATCTGAGTCATAAAACTTGAAAATCACAAATTACAAATCTCAAATAACAAACAATTAAAAATGACCAAAAGCTCAAATTCCAAACCATGTATGCGAGATAATTTATGCTGTTTGCCGGGTTTCGGTCATTGAGATTTCGAATTTGGATTTTGTTTGGAATTTGGGATTTGAGTATTGGAATTTCATTACTGCTGTCACTTCAATAGCAGTACCATCAACTCCAATCAACCGGCTTACTTATTGACCTCGGCATAAATCTTTTCCGCCTCAGCCAACCGAATTTTTCTGGTTGCCGCTCTTACCTTATCAAACCACAGGCGCCGTTCTTTTTTTGTGCCTTTGCGCATGGTGGTGATCGCTGCCCGGATGACTTCTTCTTCTACTTTTTGCAGGCGGTTGAGGAAAGCCAGGTAGCTGCCTTTTGAGGTGTATAGGGCTTTTAGCGCATCTTTGTAGCGGTGCTGATTGCACCCGAGCAATTCAAGGTAGTGGTCTACCAGGAACGCAATTTCCTGCAGTTGCTTATTTCGGATTTTATCCGTGTAGAACCCTTTTTTTCCTTATCCAGAATATCTTTGGTTTTGATTTCGATGCGTCGTATCTCCCAGGCGCGTTCCGCTCCCCGGTGAATGTTGAAGCCGGCATCCAGCGCCAATTGCCGGGTAAAAAACAGATTTTTGCGAAGCTGCTGCAAACGCAGGCGATAGCGTATGAGATCGTATATAAACAAGGGAAAAGCAACGATGCGCCAGTGGTACTTGGAATTTTTCATTTCAATCAATTCCGCGGCGATTCGATTGGATTGACGGGCTTCGAATTTCTTGATGGCGTTGTGTGATTTCATTGCGGTTGGGTATCTGTACGATCTACCAAAGGGTTTGATGAATTGCATTGTCTGCAAAACCAAGACCTCGCACGCAACCTATAGAAAAAGCGATTTGATGTCAACTGCCTGTTGATGGATGCTGGATACTCGATGCTGGATGCTGGATGCTGGATACTGGTTACTGGATACTGGCTGCCGGATATTTGTTAAGTCCTGAAATACCAACCTTCCATCGAAACTTGTTTTCGGGCACTCGATGTTTATCATAACCCTTATGAGAAAATGGTCGTTCAAATTTCTGAAAAACATAGATCGCAATTTGCATGCGTTGAGAGAGGGTCAAGGGCCAAAAGAAATACCGGCAAGCAGGCGCTGGCGGCTATTGCAGGTCGAATCAGCCATTGCATGCAATTTGCGCTGCGTCATGTGTCCCTGGCGGGAAATTGCTGAAACCGTCGAAAACCGCGGATTGATGTCACAGGAGATCTGGCAGGCGATCCGGCCGCATCTTGCCGAAATCAAATCCATCGATTTCACCGGGGGCGGCGAACCCCTGCTCCAGCCCAAACTGGCGGATTGGATCAGCGAAGCCCACGCCGCCGGATGCGAAACCGGATTTTTGTCCAATGGGTTGCTGCTGGATAATGAAAAGTTGCAGCGAATATTAGAGGCCGGTCCGGATTGGATCTGCATCTCACTGGATGCGGCCGATGCTGCTCTGTATGAGAGGATTCGGGTCGGCTCAAACTTTGATCGCGTGATTGCCAACCTAGCCGCTCTCACCCGGTTGCGTAACGGCCAAAATCCTAAAATCATGATCAACTTCGTTTTAATGGACCTGAACTTTCATCAGGTCGAGGATATGGTCCGCCTGGCATCGCAGCTGGGGGTAGATCAATTGAATTTCAAGCAATGCGAAGTTATCCGCGGTGAAAGCGGCAAGGGACACGGCCTGTTCGCAGCCGAGGAGACCAGAAAAATTCGTCGTTTAAAAAAAACTTTGGTTAAAGCCCGCCGTCTGGCCAAAAAATCAAATATCTCTACCACGGCATTTGCCTTCACACCTGCGGAACGCCCAGTGTGCGAGCAGGATCCCCGGGATTCGCTGTTTATCCGGTATGACGGACTGGCAGCGCCCTGCATCAATCTGGCGATTGGCGGGCCGACCACTTTTTTGGGGAAAGAAGTCCTGATACCCAACGTTCACTACGGCCGGCTGCCGGATATCGATTTGTTGGAATTATGGCAGTCGGAGACCGCCGTAAAATACCGCAGGCAATTCGGACAGCGTGTTAAAAAACACGATGAGGCAGTTGTCAGCGGCATGCTGAACTCATCCGGTTCGAACCGCCTGAAGGCCATTGAGGCGGCCAAAGACGCCATGCCGGAGCCCCCGCCGGGCTGCAATGTGTGTCATTATCTATATGATATATAACCGGGATATTCGATTTCGGATTTCGGATTTCGGATTTCGGATTGAACGATACAGCGCAAAGGGCAGGGCGCTTGGGGCAGAGCGCAAAGGGCAAGGCTGAAAGCTGGAAGGCATATCAGTATTCTGCGTTCGGTATTCGGCTTTCGGGGTGCGGGGCGCTTCGAATGCGGATTTTTGATTTTTAATTGCGGATTGCGGACTGATGGAATTGCTTCGCTCTATCAATATTAATCGCCATCCGATCTAAGTCCTCGTTGCTCAGTCCTGTTTTTTACCGATAGCGAAGCGCTCCTCGAATGAAATGCTCCTCAAGGACCGAAGGTCTGCTCGTATTCGCTTTCAGTTGCCCTCAGTCCTAATCACTCAGTCCTGATCTTCATTCCAATCATTTCGACCCTTCACAACGCATTACTCTCTGACCTTCCTACCTTCTGACCTTCCTACCTTCTGACCTTCTTAACCTCCCACCTTCTTTTTTTGCCACTTCCGACTTCCGCATTCCGACTTCCGAATTCAATATTCTGTCCTCTGTCCTCTGTCTTCTGACCTCTGGTCAACCATTTCGTAGCTTGGGTTCGCATCCCGGCGCGCGCACCATCATCACGGGCACGCAGGAAATCCGCATGAGCCGTTCCGCCACACTGCCCATTACCCAGCGACTGACTCCCGATCGGCCGTGACTGGCAATGACTATAAGGTCCACGGCGTTTTCAGTCGCGTAGTCGGCCAATTGGCCGGCCGGGCTGCCTTCCAGCAGTGCATGACTAAATACGGTTCCTCTTACCGCAAGGCTTTGCGCCTTCCGGGCCAGGTATTCTTCCGCGGCTTTCTTGCGGTTTTCATTCAACTGATTCCGATCTTTCTCTGTGAACCCAAAATCGCCCTGGGCCGGTACGCTGCCCGGCAGCCGGACGGGATTCACCACCCGTACCAAAACGACTTCCTTGGATTGGGAACCGGCGATGATGGCCTCAACATGCGGCATCACACACTCGGCTAGATCCGAGCCATCCAATGGAACCATTATTTTTTGATACATTGCTAACCCCCATAGAATTGAATATTGATGATTGACGATTGAATATTGGTGGAAGTCGCCGCGCTCCGTCCTATTTAGATCAATTTTAGGTTTTGAGATTCCCAAAAAATTGATTCATAAATTATGTGAAAATATAAGATTTAAGATAGGGGGGTGTCAATGGTTGGGAAGGGGGAATTCGGAATGCGGAAGTCGGAATTTGGAATTGGGAAGTAAATAATGGAAGTCGGAATTCAGAATGCGGAAGTGGGAATATTGAAGGGGGAAATTGGAATACGGAAAGTGCGAATAATGACGTGGGAAGTGGGAACGCGGCCTTCGACGCGCTCAGGCGAGACAAAATCGGAAAGAATCAATTGCCGCGCGTGATGTTCGTTTCCGACTTCTGCATTCCCACTTCCGAATTCGTTTTTCTAAACCATACCTTTAAAGGCCATAAAAACCAGTGACAAGATTCCGGCGGTAACCAGGGCGATGGAGGTGTCCTGTAAAGGACGGGGGACACGGGCCAACAGAATTTTTTCCCGCACGCCGGCAAATAAAATCAGCGCCAGACCAAATCCCACCGCATAGGCAAAAGACGCCACCAGGGCTTCTATAAAGGTGTATTCTTCGTTGACATTGATCAGACACGCGCCCATCACGGCGCAATTGGTGGTGATCAGCGGTAGGAATATTCCCAGACCGGCGTACAGGGCCGGGATACTCTTTTTCAGGAACATCTCCACAAATTGCACCAGTGAGGCAATCACCAGGATAAACGCCACCGTGCGGAGGTAACCCAGGTTAAATGTTTCCAGGAAAAATTTGTTGGTTATCCAGGTGATAACGCCGGCCATTACCATGACGAAGACCACGGCCATGGCCATGCCGATGGCGGTTTCCATTTTTTTGGATGTCCCCAGAAAAGGGCAGTTGCCCAGGTACTGGGCCAGCAGAATATTGTTTATCAGGATACAGCTAATTGCCAGAACGACCAAATCGCCCATGGTGATCTCCTATTTCTTCGGTACCAGGTTCATCAGACAAAGCATCAATCCCAAGGCCACGAAAGCCCCGGGGGCCTCAACCATAAAGGTAAATGGTTTGTAGGCCGGACCGAAAATATCAAATGCCAGACCCCAGTCCTTCCAGACCGTCAGCAGCCCGGTGCCTAACAGCTCGCGGACGGCCGCCAAGGCCGCCAATGACAGCGTAAAGCCAATCCCGATGCCGAGCCCATCCAGCAACGAGCGCAGTATTCCGTTTTTGGAAGCAAACGCCTCGGATCGACCCAGTACGACACAATTGACCACAATCAGCGGGATAAATATGCCGAGCTTTAAAAACAGTCCATATACATAGGCCTGCATGAGAAGTTCCACAATCGTGACAAATGTGGCGATAATAACAATATAGCAGGCAATTCGGACTTTCGGCGGGATGACTTTCCGCAGAGTTGATACCAGTACATTTGAACCAACCAGGACAAATGTAGTCGCCAGGCCCATACCAATTCCGTCTTCTACCGCCTTGGTAACCGCCAGAACCGGGCAGAGGCCGAGTACCAGCCGAAACGGAGGCACTTCATCCCATAGTCCTTTGAAAAATTCTTGTGCAAGTGGTTTCGCCATCGACGCCTTCCTATTGGTTTAATTTGTTGCTTCCGTTTTTTGAATCTTATTGGCTTCCGTGGTGATCTGGTCCTTCAACTTGGTGTATAACTCGCTGGCCTCGGTTGCCGCATTTGAAACGGCGCGGGAGGTGATGGTTGCCCCGCTGATGGCATTGATGCTGCCGCCGTCGTTCGTGACTTTTATCGGTTGGTCAATCGGCAGTTCCTCGTACTGCGCGGCAAAACTCGGATCCGATTTGGCCTTGGCGCCCATGCCCGGGGTTTCGGCGTGGGTGGTGACACCGACCCCGATCAGTTTGTTCTCGTCCAAATCGATGCCGACCATGAGTCCGACGTCACCGCCGTACCCTTTGCCGAAGGTTTCCAGGGCTACTCCCCGGGGTTTACCATCGTAAAATGCGACAAACACCGTTCTTTCCACATCGCCGTCCTTCAGGATGAATCGATCGGCGACGGGGTTGTTTTCGGCCTCTCCGAAAATGGTCCGCAAAGCCGGACCTTTGACGAACTCCAGTACCTGGTTGGCGATTTGTTCCTTGGTACCGTTGTATAAATAGGCTAGCCCACCCCCCGAGAAGCAGCTCAGAAGGGTAAGAACGATGACCATTTTAATCATATCACGCATGTTACTCAACCTTTCCCAAAGCTTTTGGCCTAATTTTATCCAGCAGGGGGCTGATCATATTGGCAACCAGAATGGCCAGCATCACCCCGTCGATATAGGCGCCGATATTGCGGATCAAAACCGTCATTATACCGCCGACCGCCCCATAAATGAGCATCGGTGCAAACCAGACCGGAGAGGAAGCGTCATCAGTGGCCAGAAAGAAGGCCCCGATCAGGGTGTATCCGGTAAATACATGAAAGTTGGGGTCGGCAAAACGAACCGGATCCACGACGTTAAACAACGTTGCGGTGACGTAGACACCGGCCAGAAACGAAATGGCAATTTCCCAGCGAATAAACCCCCTGATCATCAAATATATTCCGCCGATAATCAGACCCAATCCGAAGGTTGAGCCGAGGGCGCCGGCCTGTCGGCCCATGAGCAAGTCCGCCAGGCTGAATGATTCAACCGAAGCCGATCCGAAATACTTGGCGGTCGCCAGCGGAAAGGCGGCGGTAAATTGAAAATCGTAGTGCAGCAGCATCCCGTTGAAGTCGAACAGATCCTTCCAGGAGACCATCATAATGGCCACAGCCAGCGCCACCGGGCTGAAGGCATTGCTGCCGATGCCGCCAAAAATCTGCTTGCCGACCACCACGGCGATAAACGTGCCGGTAAGCACCGCCCACCACGGCATCGTGGCCGGAAACACCATGGCCAGTAACAGTCCGATCAGGGCCGCGTTGCCGTCGCCGATCGTAGGCGATTTTTTCATTGCCCGGTTGATCAGCAGTTCCCAAAGCATGGCCGAAGCCACCGACAGGCCGATCACTCCGAGTACCGGCACGCCGTAGTAGACCAGCCCGGCGAGCGCTGCCGGCAGGGCGGCCAGCATCGTATGATAGCTGCGCTCGGTGACACGGTTTCCGATGTGCCAGAAGGGGGCATGTGAAACGATCAACTTTTTTTGCTCAAACATCCGTTGCCTCCACGGTTTTAGCACGGTCCAATTCATATTTGGCTAACTTGATATATTGAAATATCGGTATCTTGGATACGCATACGTAGCTGCACAGACCGCATTCGATACACGAGTGCAGGTCGTAGTTGTCGGCAGCTTCTTCGTATTGACCGGCTTCCAGAAATCTGACCAGCATGTTGACCGCGATTTGAGCCGGGCAGGTGCGTACACAATCACCGCAATTAATGCAGGGATAGTCTGAAGAATAGGCGGCCTTGGCTCGATCCAGCACGAGGATCGCATCGGTGTCGGGCAATACCGGCTGGTCCAGCGAATACACGGCGTTTCCGGTCATGGGACTGCCAAGTACAATGCGGTCTTCTTCGTTGATGCCGATTCCGTAAACGCTCAAGATGTCTTTGATCGGGGTTCCGATAGTGGTTTCAATCAAATGCTGATGGCCTTCTTTCGAGATAAACGTCAGCGTTTTGCGGGTCGGCAGGTGGCGGTCGGCATAAGCCCGGCCGATGGAAGCCACACCTTCGACACTCATAAAGCAAACGCCCATATCCTGAAAGCTTTGGCCGGCCGGGACAACCTCCCCCACGACATTTTTCATGATCATCGCGGGCAGGGCGGCCGGGTAGGTGTTGTCAATGCTTTTGACATCAGCGCCGATATGTCCGAATCCCTGAATCGTGTCGCGACCCGTAACCAGGATAATCTGATCGATGCCTGATATGGTTTTTAGAATTTTTATCCCATCCTGGATATCATTCAGGCGGGTATTGGTAATAAATTGGCGGGTGCCGACCAGCAGATCGCTGTCAACACCGGAGATGACAATCGTTTTAATGGAGGAGTCAGGTTCTGCGAGAGTTTGCAGCGACGCCGCGCCGGGTGCGGCCGCCAGATAGTCGATGGCGCCCGCCAGCGTGGGAGATTGGGCCTCGGCCTTAAATTGATCATCCAAAATTTCTTTGTCGGCAAGGTTGATGGTGATGGCCGTATAGGTTTTACCGAAATCACCGCTGTGAGGCGAAATGGCAGATACCGTGCCGGTGGCACTGGCGATGACATAACTTGGATCGTCAGCATAAAGCGCGATTTTCTGGCCGGTTTTTACCTTGTCACCGACTTGAATTGAGGCCGGCTGGTTTTGGTCACTGTTTCTGGCATGAAAAAGTGTTACCGAATTAGTTGCCGCCACTTTATCCGCTTCTGGCAGGACGGTCGGAAGCCGTTCATATTCAAACTGCGGAATGACTAAACCAAAGAACGATTTTTTTAGCATAGCTCAACCTTTTTGGTGTTCCTGCGGGATTAAACAGCTCCAGCGTGCGTACGGTAGCCGCCTTAAATTACCGGTCTACCGGATATGACAGGCGGTACAATCTTTTTCCAGCGGCCCGGCCTCAAAAGCCTCATGACACCCGGCACATTGCTGGTGAAAGGCGTCGGCCCGTTTCGGTACTTCCTCGTCGCCTTCATCCAGTTCATGGCACTCACTGCATGATTGGGCATCCGCGTACTCATCTTCGGCCAGGGTATGATGGCAATCACCACACGACAACCCATAGCCGTTGATATCGGTATGCTTTTTGTGCTCGAATATGACATTTCCCGCAGTGACTTCGAATTTCATCCGGACCGGTTCTCGAGGCAAATCGGGCGGAAACGCCGCATAACACAAAACTCCCACGAACAGAAAATAAATGATCAATCCGTATGCCAGCTTTAGTTCGTTTTTTGAAAACATATTCTACCCATACCCCATTTTGTTGTTTCGATCTGGGAGATGCCCATAATTTCATTCAATCGGGAGCACCGCGTGCAAAAAAGTTTCCGTTCGACTACCACAATGCCGGCCAGCTTTCAAGAAATTTCTGCAAGATGCAGGCATTATAACCGACCGGACGTGAGGTTATCTCAAACGGTTTCCGATTCCTGACGCATATCGGTGATCGATACCTGACCCGCAGCCGCTTTGTCCGGGTCGTAGCAGGTCAGACAGCAGTGCAGGCATCGATTGCTTTCTCCATGGGCGGCATCTTCGGTCAAGACCTGATCCACTTCGACAAAGGAGTCCATGCGCTCGGCAATGGTCAGTTCCGGCATCGGAGCCCGCTGGCTCTTAACGACTCCCGGTACCTGGTCGAAAATCGTCTCGGCAATCAGGTCCTTGTTCAATTCTCTGGGATCCGCGTTGACCTCCTCTTCCATGACGTATTGATGGATGGAGCGGGCCGCCCGCCGTCCGCCGCCGATGGCCGTCACCACCAGGCTCGGGCCCGTGGCGGCATCGCCCGCCGCAAACAGTTGTGGAATATTTGTCTGAAGGGTCGCCGGATCGACATCGAAGGTGTTCCAGCGCGTTGTCTTCACCTCCATCACCTGCTCCTTGATCCCTTCAACAAAGGAGATTTCCGGTGACTGGCCGATGGCCGTGATCACCATATCGGTTTCGATCAGGGTTTCGGAGCCTTCGATCGGCACCGGCCTTCGCCGGCCGCTGGCATCCGGTTCCCCCAACTCCATTTTTAAATATTCCAGGTGGGTGACCTGGTCGTTTTCGTCGCCGATAATGCGGACCGGAGCGGCCAGAAATTGAAACTGCACGCCTTCTTCCTCGGCGGCATCGATTTCAACTTCATTGGCAGGCATTTCATTGCGGGTCCGGCGATAAACGATGTAGACATTTTCAACCCCCATCCGAAGCAGGTTGCGGGTGCAGTCAATGGCCGTGTTGCCGCCGCCGATGATAACCGCCGATTTGCCGACCGGGATCTTTTCGCCGTCGGCCAGGCGGGATAAAAAGTCGATGCCCGTGTAGGCACCGTTTAAATCCTCACCCTCAGCCCGCAGGCTCGAATCCTGCCAGGCGCCGACCCCCAGAAACACCGCGTCAAATTGCTGGTCGGCCAGGGATTTCATATCGAAATCACGGCCGAATTTCATGTCGGTTTTGGCTTCGACCCCTAAATCGAGAATGCCCTGGATTTCCCAATCCAGCACTTTTTTGGGCAAACGGTATTCCGGGATCCCGTAGCGCAGCATACCGCCCAATTTGGGCATGGCTTCGAATATGGTTACCGAGTGTCCCAAACGGGCCAAAAAGAAGGCGCAGGTCAGTCCGGCCGGCCCACCACCGACTACCGCTATCCGTTTGTCCGTGGGCGGTGCCTTTGGGACCGGCAGCCGTTGCCCTCGGTTCATTTCGAAATCGGCCGCAAAGCGTTTGAGCTGGTTGATGGATACCGGGTCGTCCTCAATTCCCCGACGGCAATTGTCCTCACACGGATGGGGGCAGACCCGGCCGCAGGCCAGCAGAAGCGGGTTGCGCTCCCGGATCGTGTTGACGGCGCCTTCATAATCCCCCTCGCGAATTTGAGTGATATACTTGGGAATATCGATTTCAGCGGGGCAAGTCTGGCGGCAGGGTGCCAAACGGTCATTGCTTTGATTGAAGTGCAAGATTCTTTGGGAGGCCGTTTGAACGTTCATGATATCCTTGGGACAGATCTGCTCGCAAACACCGCAGCCGACACATTTTTTCTTGTTGACGACCGGGTAGCCGTCCGGGCCCATATACAGGGCATCAAACATGCAGGCCCGCACACAATCGCCCAGCCCCAGACAGCCGACTTTGCATTCGCGTTGACCGCCGGACATCACCGACTGGGCGCTGCAGGTATTGACCCCCAAATAGATGAAATCATTGGCAGCCCGGTGCCCTCCGGTGCAGGTATTGTAGGATTTAAGCGGTTCGGCCATGCCGACTTCCATGCCCATCACGGCGGCCGCGCCCATGGCGGACTCGGGGCCTCCCACGACGCAGACACTGGGCTGCGCGGTACCGGCAACCACAGCGACCGCCGCAGCCGAACAACCGGCGTATCCACAGCCGCCGCAATTGGCGCCGGCAAAGGTTGCCTCGACCTGGGCAATGCGCGGATCTTCCCATACATAAAAGATGCGTGAAGCCGCACCAAGCACAATTCCACATAGCGCTCCCAGTCCCAGCATAAAAATTGTTCCTTCGACCATAGATCGACTCCTCAACTAATTATTGATTATTTTCGATTGAATATTGATGATCTCGTAAAAAGTCCGAAAATGGCTAATTTCCAATTTTCGCACTCAATGATTTCGAAAGGTTATGCAGTCGAAAATTGAGACATTTCACTTTTTACGAGTCCATCAATATTGAATATTTAAGGAATTCCATAAAATTTTAAAAGGGGCTACCTTATCACCCTGAATTTAATATATCAAGTTTAAACAAACAGAAACGGTGGAATTTCTGGAAGAAGGTATTCGGAAGTGGGAAGTCGGAATGCGGAAGGCGGAAGTGGGAAGGCGGAAGTGGGAAGGCGGAAGGGGGAAGGCGGAAGGGGGAAAAAGGGAAGGTGGAAGTGGGAAGTCGGAAGTCGGAATTCGGAAGTCGGAAAAAAGGAAGGTGGGAAAGTGAGAAGATCAGAAGCTCAGAAGGTGAGAGGATATCGATTGCGGATTTCGGATTTCGGATTTCTGATTGATTCGATTGCAGATTTTAGATTTCGGATTACTGATTGGGGAAAAGAAAGACGGCGAGAAGGTCGAAAGATGGGAATGAAGATTAGGGCTGAGTGCTGAGTGATGAGAACTGAGGCTAACCGAAAGCTAATACTAGCGGATCTTCGGACCTTTAGGAGCTTTTCATTCGAGGAGCGCTTCGCTTACGGGGAAAACAGGACTGAATAACGAGGACTTAGACCGGATGGCAATTAAAATAGATCGGGTCTATCTACCATTTAAAGGATTAATTTAAGGCGATGTCTTCGAGTCCCCATGATTTGGTTCTGCGTAGCCGGATTCCGGAAAGCCTCATAATGAGGATAATCATCATATCGATAGTGGGG
>Ga0209367_1001836_pt1 | contig 27103 bp, 17 predicted proteins | sample WorMetLIZISLAND2_FD_187412 | JGI IMG/M metagenome (GOLD analysis project Ga0209367, IMG submission 187412) | Marine gutless worms symbiont microbial communities from Max Planck institute for Marine Microbiology, Germany - Olavius geniculatus... ... | reverse complement strand
GTTTGATATGGGCAGAATAACAAAGGATGATCGCTGTTTGATCATGGGCTTACGAACTGAGAACTGTTTTGCTAGGTAATGTGGTCACACAATAAAGGTGCGGTGGGTGGAAGAACTTCCCGTTTACGCGCCATAAATTGCTGCTTGTAACAGTGAAAGAATGGTTAAAATCGGTGCTGAACTACCGAAGTTATCCCAAAATAAAACCGGGTATCCGTTTTTTGGACCACCCTGTAGATGTGATGGAAATTGAAAAACATAAAGGCAACGCAGGTTCCCTGCAAATGTATTTTAGTAAATGAACTTTGAAACAAAAAAAAACAAAAAGTATTGGTTTTCGTTTTACGAGAACGTGAACTAAAACTTTTTTTGTAAAACGAGAACTAAAAAATAACAAGTAGGCCGGAGAGAAGCAAGACGAACTAAAACAAAGACAACTTTTGGCAAAACGAACAAAAACGGGATTTTTGTAATGCAAATACATTAAACAATTGTTAAAACTGCAGCTTCTCGGTGACACTATAATTGGCTGACAATATCTGAAGATGACCTATAGGCTGTTGCTAATTCTAGTGTATTACTGAAGATGAACAATAAAATGACCTGTTGTGAAGTTGCTAATTCGTTACTATACGTACCGGTACTGTGTTTTGACGTAGCACAATCGCTGTATTTGTTGAACGGGAAAAAACTACAACGATGCACAAAGTAGTTTATTATGTAGAATTAAGTAATTGCGAGACTGAAGTTATTTCGAGATCCAGAATATTACTGGTTGACTGTGGTGGCACTCTGTCTCGTCGTCCGTCAACTGGAAATCGAGTCGGTGCTCTATCATGACACTCGCAGATCACGCAGATTTGCCATTGACAACGCGCGGTAAGAACAGACAGACTGGCCGACGGCATGCAGCTACAGAAGAACTCGTCAGACTTAGAAGGATGACGCCGCTACAGATCATGGACATATGAGGAGCGGGCAAAAAATTTTGAGCCCGAACATATTAAACTACAATTTTTTTCACAATCTATATATCAGTAAAACGTGCATTCCTCACTGACTCTCATGAGTCTGCTGCGGATATGGCGTCTTCGTAATTTATGAAGTTACAGGGCATTAAACGGAAACGAGTCGAAGCGTCAACAAAAACATCTCGAGTCATTCATTATTGTAAATAGCGGCCACCACAATGATCAGACTTCAGATTTCGAAACAAATAATAGTCACTGGGGGTTTGTTCATTACTTTTTGCAGAGTGGTCATGGTGTACAAAGATATACTCATGAACAGCCGTAGAACAGACGTAGAACTGGACTGCAGTGCCAAATTTGGCGGAGGGTGCACGGGGCTTGCTCCCAGCCCTTTGCCCATCAAGGGTCCCATGCAAACAGGTTGGATATCTATTATTGAGAGTTAACAGCGGAGTTGACTCCCAAACGGCACTACGTACGGCGGTGAAATTGTGCATGCAGACCCGTGTCATACGTGGTCGTGCTATAAACTATAGGTCAGATATCGCTAAGGGGTCGTTCGTTTGAGAAAATTTTACTTTTTCTAAAATTTTGCAGCCACATTTCTTAAGCCGCAGCAGAGCTGTGACGTTATATAGACGTCATTACCAGGGTGACGCATCATGAGCAACATTTTTAAGGACAGGCGAATTAAAAGCGTCGTGTACTAAAATGCGTTATTGTAACTTTTAAAGTAGAAGACTTTTAACGTCGCCACGTTTTTTTTCAGTCGTCAACGCCAGTTGTCAGTCAAGTTTGAAGTATTTGATTCTGTAGCAGTATACGCTACCTATCGTACCGAATTGTGCACGGACACTCGGTCAATATCTGTAAGCAGTTCACAAAGTATACAATTTGCTGTAACGTCATATAAACGTCGTCACCATGGTGACGCATCATCAGCGCTGCAGCGCATACTCATCATCGTTGTGACGCGTATAGCGTTCAGCCGTAGCATCCCGCCGTTGCGATTTGCCGCCAAAACAATCTGTCTCCCGCCAACTCCAGTGCTTCGATAATTAATATTCCCGTGTCCCGGCAGATCTGTTAAATCCAGGTGATGGGAGGTCGACCTCGAGCACGTCTTCGGTCGGGAGATGGCCGCGCACCATCTTGACATTTGCAATAGGTCCAAAGGATAAGGCTTGCTAACATCATCATCAAATGTGGCAACGTGCCTGAATAATTCCAGCCTTCGTTTGCAGACAATAGATGAAGCCGCAAGAAGTCTCGTGCGCCGGAGGACTTCATCATTAAAGATGTGATCATGCCATCTGATATGGAGAATCCGTCGTTGACATCGTGTATGAAAAGAATCCAATCGCCTTCAATTGAGTTGAGTTAGGGTCATCGTTTCCGAGCCGTAAAGGAGTACCTGCAGCGAATCTTCGTTGTCGTGCTGAGGATCGTGTGCTTCCATTTACGGTCCAGGCGCATACTGGAGCGCCCATAATGCTGGTAAAGAATCTGGATCAAGTTAAGGCCCGAAAGACCGAAAATTAAGGCCGCAGGCCGAGTTGATGCCCGAAGGGTCAAAAATTGAGGCCTCGTGCCGCGATCAAGGCTGTAGGCCAAGTTGAGGCCCAAACGGCCGAAAATGGAGGCCGCAGACCGATATTATGGCAAAGATCAAGTGGACAGAGAGCATCCTTTATCAACACAACTGATATAATTAACAGTTAAATTTTTAATATTTTTTCTGATACCGTCCAATATTGACATAACGTCGTAATTGGCTAAAATGCTGTAGTTTGCAGCTACCACAGATTAGGCTATTGTATATTCACAAATGCAAATAAGAAATTCATAAATGTATTTGTCGAGGCTTTCACAAAATCGGATGCCACGGAGCTCCAGTTTGGCAAATCCAGCTACAGACTAAAAAAGTTTCATGCAACACCCAGCCTGATTCAAACGCTGCTGGCGTTAGCGCACCGAGTCATTTCGGCTTAATGCTCTATGACGTCATCAATTACAACGACGTCACTTCCACAATTTGCTCACACGAATACGCAATAAAAGTACCTTTTACTTATATACAGGGAGTGTTTTATATTGAGGCTCAAAACTTTTCACTGTTTGCCGTATTTGCATGAAGTCGTTATTGACTCAAGTGCTCTTATTTCCGGCTAACACAAATTTAGGCAACTAAATTCTCATATGCAAATAAAAAATTCACGAACGTAGGCCTATTTGTTAAAGCTTTCATAAAATCAGATGCCACGGGGCTTTGTTTTGGTAAATCCAACTACAGACCGAAAAATTGTTATGAAACTGCAAGCCTGATTTTCCGATTTTCCGCTTTTTGCGCTAGCACTCCAAATCGTTTCGGTTTAAAGCTCTATGACGTCATAAATAACAGTGACGTCACATTTCCAACACGCCCACACGAGTACTCATGAAAGGTGTGTTTTACTGATGTATAAACAATAACAAAAATTTTGGTTTAATATATCGAGGCTCAAAACTTTTTGCCCGCCCCTCGTAGGTTGCAAGGTCGGATTAATTAGGCCTGCAGCAAAAAAAGTAAAGCGGGGCTCTGTTTCAGTTCAACTCAATAAGAACATGCAACTTCTGAATTTGTAGAACCCTTGTATCTAATTTTATACAACAGAAAAAAGTAACAAAAACTAAATAAAATGTCAACTCAAATACCTCTAGGGCTCCTGAAGGCGCGGCACCCACATATAGCATTATGTTACTTACGCTGCTCCATTAATACCGCCCTGATGGGTTCACCCACAGAATGAATTGAGTTTGGTGGGGTTGTGTCGAATATTCTGTGGGTCTGGTCGAGTTGAGCCAAACGGTGATAATTTATCATATTTTTACTAGTTAGGCCTACTAGATTTTAGGCAGTCACAGATTCCAATTTTGTTGCTGTTATGCTGTTGTTCAATTGACGTGCTCGTTTCTGCAACATTTGCACATAGTTTTGTGGACTTTTTTAAACTCATATTTACTGTATGTTAGGCCTACATTGTGCACATGCTTGCGTTCTGTCAAGTTAATGTATTAAACGAATATGATGATGATGATGATGATGCCTGTAATAGTTTCTGACAATCATCGAAACCGTTGCCGATCGCTAATAGCTGGGGGGACCTACTCGTATTTGTGCATTTGAGTTTATAACTATATGCACTAAAAATATAATATAGGACTATGGTATTTTGACATACAAGCGATGACTGTAATGTTCGAAAAGTTTGCAGTAAAAAAATTGTGATTTGCGTAAATAATGTTGTACAAAACAAATTTGCGGTACATGTATATCAGCCCTCATACTCATAGTACGTGGGTTAAGCTAGATTAAGCATGCAACATTTGGGTCTGTAAATTAATGCGTCGTGTCCGTTTTTAATGTTTTTATTTGTGCACGAAAATCCAGAAACGCAACGATAGCAGAAAAACTGTTGACGGATCAAAACGATTATTTTTTAGAAAATGTACACCAAATAATTCAGATATTGTGACATATCCTGTGACGTTAGGAATATGAAAGTGGAAATCGGCGAAAATACGAAACTTACTCACTCACTCACTCACTGCTGCGCGTAACCGGCTGTGGGTCGTAGCGCCCTCCACGTAGACCGGTCGTCGGCAAGAGCCCATGCGTCGGCAGCAGTGAGTCCGGTGTCCCGAACAATCTGACTCATCCATGTAGTCCATGGTCTACCAGCGGGGAGATTCCAGTCGTGGTGTGGTATGTCTCCGGACCTGGAATCCACTGCAAGCATCAGGGCCTTATGTGCTGGTGTGTTGGCGGGCAGACGACGAGTATGGCCGAAAAAGGAGTGACGGCGAGCGGCTATGGTACTGAGTATGCTTGGCAGATTCGTACTGTCAGCTACAGCCCTGTTGGTGACGAAGTCATTCCACCTAACACCAAGAATACGTCTTTGGCATGTCATGTGGAATGCCTGTAGCCTGCGTGAGTCTTCCTTTAACAGTGTCCAGTACGAAACGCCGAAGAGAAATGGCTGAGTTTGCGGTGCGTCGAGGGCGGCATGCAGTGTGGTCTGGAAGAGTCGTCGATCATCATCGGCGTCATACAGGGAAGGTTCGCTAACATCTCGCTTCCGCTGGCGACCACCATCAGGCGGCGCCACGAGATGAACTCATTAGCGGCTTCCGACTGTTACGAACCCTCGCCGGACTGACTGCTGACCGACATCTCGCCAAATGCACGCGCACCTGCGAGACTATGACGTCACAAACGAGAATGCATTAGCGTCGCTGAATCTTTGCATCGGTCGTCATATTTCATCAGACCCGTGCTGCTAACGTATACAGTCCACTGAGACTTATAGATCAGCCGCCACATGTTTGACAGTACCTAGCAGTACCGATCTTCTGCCGTGCTACAGTCGGCAAGCGGGTATTTTTCATCCTTAATGCCAACCTACTGAACGAGTTTTCATGATCAATCGGACATCACCTTTGCACCGTCACTCTCGGTCTTCGGGCAGCGTCTCAACTTATTTAGCTCACTTTAAAATAAAATAATTTTTGATGATGACGACGATGATAATAATAATAAGAGTCGGCGTGCATTTTGCCGAAATTCGTAGTCCTGCAGAACATTATCGTCTTATTTGCAGACCACTTTACCGCACTTTTCGACGAACTGATGATGACGGACTGGCGTTCTGCTGCGATTCCTCGTGCGAAGCCGTGCGTGGATGACAGTGGGTCGGTGATGCAAACAGCGAGACTTCCGGCGGGAATATTATTGACGGTCGGAGCTGCACAAATGGCGCTGATCTCGTTAGTGCGATGACCGCGTGAATGCTGGACTGAGATGCTGCTGCGGCTGCACGCTGCTTTGGCGGCGTAGGAGTAAATAGAGCTCGCCGGCCGGCGTCGTTCGACAACAACGAAACACGAGGATGATGACTTGCTCTAAACGCCCGACATCCTGACGTCGTCGTCGTCGCCGCCCGGCAGATGTTGGTTCCCAGCACAACGCTTGCACCAGGACGACACGGTGAATTAAATTTACGCTCAAAATATTGGACGCAAAAATACCAAGATAACCACTAACATCGGCAGTACAGCAGGTGTACTAAAATGCTACTCAAAAATAAAGGTACAAAGGGTAAAGTTCGGTACTTAGGGCTACTATAGCGTTTCTTACATGAAACGGACTCGGGACAGAAGCGCTTTACAGTCTCGAAAGTGGCAGCTGATTGGCAGGAGCTAATGATACCGCAGCGCACTATGCGGCCATCCATTGCCCGCGACAGCGAACAACTAGACTTGCGGTTTGCAGTGAACAGACATATCACCGCTTAAATCAGCCACACTAGGCCTTCGTCCCATAGCTCGTATGCTACGACTCATTTCCCATTCCACGGAGAGTAAGAGGCTGAGTTGGCCTGAAAAAATATTTAAGTACTAGGAGGCTAAAGTACCGGTGCTTCTAGTTGGACTACCTTGACGAAATGTCAGCCTGCAGTCGAACTGCTGACATTAAGTTAATAAATAGATGTTTATACTTTGCTAATAATTTAATACCAGGATTGTTACTTTGGCACAGATGCATTTTAAATATTCAGAAAAGGTATTTCTGCCGAAATAAAAACTTCGGTTATTTGCATAGCTTGCATATTCTATTTTTGTACTAATAAAATACAGGCCTAAACACAAATAATGCAGTGCCAAAATGTATATTATGATGAGTGAATGAGATGTCATCTTATAGTTACTGCACTTGAATAACAAAATTATTGTGCTAGGAACGGAAAAATGAATGTAAAAGAGTACAAAAGCAAGAATAAACTGCAAAAAACAACATCGTACAGAAAATACGGTAGCACAATTTGTAATAAATGCAAAAACTGCATGTTAACGAGCTTTACCGAGCTCTCGTAAAATGACACAAAAATTATATTTTCAATTCAGTGACTGATATTATATCCACTATGTACCAAAGCGTTTCAAATTTAGAAGAGTCGCATAAAAACACCAACAAGTCAGCAAATCGTTGGATACGGCTGCAGAACGATGTGCCGTCTCAAACCTCTGTGCCACATCGCAGCCAACCGCGCTTCGACAGGCGCTTTTCGCACATCCGACCAAGAACGACACGACATGCGGAAAGAGAGAAAGAGAGAGAATTGCAGTAATTTATGATCGGCGATGCGTCGAGATAACGAACTAATCACGGAGACGAAAGCTATCAGACGACACCGCCGAAAATCGGCACAGGACCATCACTGTTTGCGAGCGTAATCCGAATTTATGTATCCCCACAACGCACTTGCATTACACAACGACAGAATACAGTACAGGCAAATTTATGACTGATAAAAAATAGCTAAAACGAAAATGCCGAGATGTACGTCTACTTACAGCAAAAGATCTGGACATTATAGCGCTATGCAGCCATGTATTTTGTTGATAATTTTCATTTTGCATGAAAGCCAGAAGGATAGTACATAACATAGACCTACTCGTAATTTGACACAAGCTATAACAATAAAAGTTTTAATGCAAGTCTTGTTTTTGTTTTCATTTTTATTTATCGTCAGAAAAGTAACTACCAATTAAACAATTACGTTTGATTATGACCACTAAAACATACGGTTGTGTCAAATGAAAAAACCCAGAAAATTCAAACCTCTGGTCGCAAAAGTAGGTAAAACATATTTTATGGAAAAAATAGATGAATTCAGATCACGATTTAAAATTTGACCATAACGCGTTTACCGGGTACAACTTTTTGAACAATCTTGCGGACATCAGGCAAACCGCCAACGGTAGGCCCTAATAGCATACTGTTTCGTTTTGTGGACGAAATAAACACGTTTTTGGTCAAAAACTAATACAGAAAAACAGAAAACGGATACACAGAAATGAAAACAGCAAAGCAAGCGCCGGCGTAATTAAACGCTGCGCCAGGAAAAAAACGCATCAATTGAAGCTTGATTTAAAGCGTCGAGTGTGGACTGGTCTGTTTCGACAGATGGGCTTGTAGCGCGGGCGAAGTAAAGCAAACAGCTCTTTTCTTCTCTAACTGACTGAGCGGAATGGATGAGCTCGTTGAAGAATGTGAATCGCACGCTAGCGACTGCACGGCGTTAGACACGCCGAGGTTGCGCCGCCGCCGCCAACGCAGCAGCATCTACAGTAATACAGTCCTCGCTTCGTTCGCACCCGATCTACGGCGCCAGATAGCCTATGCGCCGGAGTGGACTCGGGGTTGGGTCGACGGTCGGGCATCTTCGGCGCGATCAGAAGGGCGTGATGCGGCTCCGGCTAAACCTACTTCCTCTTATCGGCACCACGTGACCCGTCATGGCGACGCCGGAAACGTAATTGGCTTGCGCGGTCTTCAAGTCTCGCGAGAATTGCGACGAGATATCGACTTATCTGTCGGAGATGTGCGGACACGGCAAGTATCCGTTAGCGGATTCAATCTATTCCTCGCACAGCAAACTAACTTCACGACGCAATAGAGTTATGCGAGCGTTAATTCGAAAACTTGCCCCAAAACAGAAACTGGCGTTTACTTTGTAACTGCTGTAAATAAGCTTCATGACAAAAATAAATCTCATTAAAAAACCACCGTGTGACGCATCATGAGAAATTTCGTCAAGTTTCTGTTGAATGATAGGGCCTACGGAATTCATTCGCAGCAAACAGGAACAGTAAAACAGGACTCGGGTTAATTTCACATTGTTAACGTTTGTTGTTTCTTTTGCAAAATTTTGTTAGCATAAGCGTTTTTTGTAATTGTTTATTAATTTTTGCAAATTTTCAATATAAACATAATTCATTACACCAAGTTTTTATAATCAACCAGCAACCACACAGGTCAACTCAGTTGTCCATTTCTTTGAGATAGCCTGCCTGGCCAGTGTTAAAGCGAGCCGCGTTCACTCGTGTTAGTTTTCCATAAAAGACTATACGCACGCTTCAACAATGAACGTTTTAACCTTTATTAATTCAGTTGCTTATTACTGAATCCGACGTCTATGGGCGCGGATTCATCTGCCGATGTCGTATGAGAATTGTGGATTGACAGCAGACTGAAACTTTGATGATCCGCGCAGCGCCGCGGAGCGCAATGAAATCGAGGCTGGAGTCTGGATTCTATAGGCACCTCGACGCCACGCTGTGACGAAATGAACTCAGGCCGACTAACTGCACTCTGTACACGTACAAATTTCATCGTGTCCCCGCTGAGAATTCTCAACAAATAATCGAGAAAGAGCAATCTATCTGTTTAGTTATCTGGCAGTCTCTGGCAACACGAGTATTTATATAATAAGCGGAGTGATTCGTCTTCTTCTATGTCCTTATGCGATACCACCTCCTCCTCATAGAATTTCACCGGTTACTGCTTTCTTCTGCGTAGTTACTTTGATGTGCCTTTTCAGGTGTAATATGTTTTGCAAAGGCGTCTGCAACTGAAAGTGGTTTGCTGTTACAAATCTTCCTCACTTTGCTTCAAACTTCTCTGCATGACACTTTAAGCCTGCTAGTTCAGTGATTCTGTGACTGTGATTTAGTATCGAAGTAGTTGTTTTTCGACACGTGCTTTTTCTAACAAACCTTGGCTGATATCTTAATGCTAAACTTACTTAATTACTTAGTTATTAGTTCGAAGGCAGACACCACAACGTCATTGAAGCATAGAACCAATCGCGCGTTGTGCGTGGTCTGACGGTATACGTTGTCCGTGCGATGCGTTGTATCTTTACATCGCGCGGGGGCTGCTGGTCGGCACACGATGTGTATTGTAAATCTTCATTGTCTGCGTCGCATCAGTTTGTATCCGCAAGCGACGTGGGTTGTCGGTCCGACATCACAATAGCGAGAATCGCGTTAGATAAGACATGCGCAGTCGGCGCAGCTCGACTAATCGTTGTCCCCGGTCACGCACGGGACCTGTCCGGCTGCAGGCCAACGTTCGTACGGCTACCACATCACCCAATTGATGAAACCGGGACCAGCGTGTTTCTTGAACTGTGACACGGTTCATCATCATCATCATAGGGGGTTTACGTAGCCTGAGTAATAAGCATTGTTTCTATAGGGCGAAGTCATGTGTCAAACGAGTAGGCCTATGTCTAGGTTCGGCTATCACTGACGGACGGAACAACAAACTGGTCTTGAGACGACTAAATGCGCGAGAAAATCATTTTCACTGGATTTGTGTAGGAGGGCCTACGGAGTGCTAGATGATGCCATTGGTATTGTGTTATTTAAGCTTATGTTTTTTGTGATGTTGATTTTCAGTAAAAGTACTTTGTTAGGAAATTGGTTATACGTTGCGTAACTTTCATTTAGGAATTAATTCGAACCGGATACACGATCAGGAGATGGACATGCTAGTTACGTGCGTGTTGTTTTTTTTAGATTCAGGATTCAGCGTCAGCACAGCAGTAGAGTGATTACGTAACGCTGTGGCCTTGAGATACATCTCTGTTAGACCGAGTTAAATACAAAAAGCCTTGGTATCGCAATGAAACCGCGCGATGGCGCAATTTTTTTTGTTGCGATAGTCTAGCAATGTACAGAAATGTTCATTGTCATCGGTTACGTTCTGTCGCTGACAGCGTGGATATTTTTCTGAAAGGCTCAGAAAGATGCAATTTAGCAACGTAAAGCACGCAATTACGTCGTGATATCGTGTGACATTATCTTTATTTCTTAGTTTGTGTTTAGTTAAGTTTAGTTAAACCACGCACGGCGAGTCCAACTCCAACGGTCACGCGAGCGATGGCGTCACGTTACCTAAATAGTGAAATTTCAAGGCTGAGATGGTTGTTAGAGACAACCAATGGCTATAACAAAATTGAACTGACAAGCGTTAATACGCAGCGGGTAGACCTATACAGTGGCAATGGGACAGATATCTCGTTCCACAGAACGTATAACAAAATAACTTTAACGTGTAATATCAGTTACCTAATTAGAAATTACTGATCCCCATCAGGTATTTTTCAGGATATCAAGAAGTCCCCTCTTTTTTACGCGGAGTCTATACGCCGGTCAAATTCAATAAAAACGAAATATCGCGGATGACAGGCAGAGATGTTGGAAGGAAAGCGAAAAACTGGAAGTACGGCGCAGTTGTCAAGTTGACGCGCGTATATGACAGCAATAGAATGAGTCGAAGGTATTGCGTTGCGTCATAGCACGGCCCACCCACGCCACAGACCACCGTGTACTCCACTTGCATGAACGGCAGCGACTTCTTCGTCGTTCTTCGAACATTAAAGAGTCTGTGATGCATTCGGACATAATAATAACAATAACTTGACAAAAGCTCAACTTCCTGGGGGTTGATTTCGCATATTAATGAACTTCCGGTCATTCAGTGTGTTACGGCGCGACCGATGTGTTTTTGTCACTGCTATCGCTATTTTACTTGTTTTACTTCATATTTCTTGCTGCTTGTCACAATAAATATATACACCGCGGGCTATAAAAGGTGCCACTTATATATTTTAAATAGCTTCGTAAAAAAATTTTTTATTAATTTTTGGCATGTTGCATCAAAAAAAGAAACTTTACCCAAATGACTTTTAGTCTTTAGTTTTGGCCACCTCACCTTAATAATGCCGATACAGTACCTTGTGAAATGCAGAAGTCGTAGTTTGGCCGTTTACAACAATGGATTCATGGGTAACGCACGCGTCGGCTTAGAAATGATTAACTGAATGACGACGAACACGATTGGCAATTATTGTCTTTCAAAGTCACACGTGCCACATCATCAGTTTTTTTATTAGAGCATGTGCTCAAAATGTTCTCCTCCAGCTCGAACGCAAGCGGTAGACCCTGATGCCACTCGCAAACAGCACAATCAGTAACTGCGTGACTTCTGCATATCACAAAATAGTGTAGCGACATTATTAAGGTAAGATGGCCAAAACTAAAGTCGTTTGCGTCAAGTTTCTTCTTGATCGCTTGCCAAAAATTATTCAAATCGGTTAAAGTTTCACGGAGCTATTCAAAAAATAATAGTGGCACCTTTTAAGGTCCACAGTGTAAATAGACGACAACCACAACTAGCGATGCTTACAGCCGAACTCCAGCAAATGATCGCTAAGTCAACTGGTCGCAATAATATGCTTATGTTAATCTTTATGTGCCTAGCATGCTCGCCACTAATTGCGAACAAGAAGCCCAGCTGCCGCTATAGTGGGCCGACCATACCGCCTATATCTCTTCGCTAGCGTTCGACTTTCGGTCGCGGAAAGAAACCGATTTCTCACAGTGACGCTGATAGATCGAACGCTACAATCAACGTTAGGATACAATACGGTAATTCGGCGCACGTGGGTGATGGTTGCAGGCAACAACTTTGCATTCACAATGGTGGCCAAGCTGCTGCAAAAACTAACACCGTATATACTTTCTACAGCGACGTCAAAAATATTGCGCTATGCAAAAAAGGTAGCCTACTAGGCTTAATGTTCGTTTCATATCAGGTGCAAATAAACGATAATACCTCCTAATAAAACTACAGTATACGCAGACGGTTAATAGGCTGATCGGTACAATTACGGCGAGCTATGGTTGGATCGGTGTAAGCTGACATCCGGTGATTTTTATCACACAGCCACAAACCTATCCGCAGATTACGTACAACTACGTCATAAAGCACGGTGGGTGGTCTATAGATATCGGCGACGGTAAATTCGTGCAACAACAACACATTATGCTAGAGAGGTGAACTACAGTGTATACTGCAACTAAAAACATCGACGTGCTGTAGCTCATCAATATGCCATTTCATTTGCGGTTACCGTGCTGTCACTGTCTGCATGTGTGGCGGAAGCAGTAGACCCCTAGAAGTAATCTTTCGATTTTGACAAAATGTCATTTGAGTAACGATATATAAAGGACCTACTTAGAAAAAAGCTGAAATACAAATAAAAACAAACTATGGCTATTACAACGCGTAGTAGTCCCATCAATGTATGATACTTTGAAATATGACTGTCAGTGTTTCAATGCTATGCTAATGTTGCAAGCGAGCATAGGTTGTGCACGATGGCGCTGCGCTGCAGAATCTTGTTGAGATTTCGACATAACGGAGTTTTTGATGAGCGGCGGTATAATATATCATCGGTGTAAAATTCGTCGCTCCGTGCCTCACTAGCCCCGGGAAAGGCATTGATCAGGCGCCGCTATTTCCGTTTCCGGTTTCAGCGACTTCCGGGAAGGTGCTGCAGCGGCGTGGATTGGCGGGCGCGCTCGAGCGAAGAGCTATGACGTACAGGTGAGACTCGATAACTCTACTCGCTCACTCACAAGGCCGTCGGTCGGTCCGCTGTAATAATGCCGTTAATATGGCATCCAGGCGCTTACACTGTCATCGACAAGCAAAATGTTCTCCTGCGATCAATTTGCGGCTGTCTGGACACGACGCACTTCCTGACGAGCTAAGCTGAGACAAGATGTTTATTGAAATGCAACAACTGCCATTTGAAAAATGCACATAGCTCGAAGAGATCAGCGATCTCACATTGAGGATGGCGCTGACAAAATGTCCAATACAAAAAAACGTCGACCTAAAACAACTAGCTTATCTCCCAATGACCTTCTAACCTATAGCCCTTGCTATCTCCTAATAGTAAAGAATCCTACCGCTGGGAACAGTACGATACGTTACGAGAAACAGTTCATTAATCCGCGAAGGCAGACCCGGAAGGGTACCATCCGCGTCTTGTAGAGACGTATAGCAAGAGCCAGTCGTTTGGCAGTAGGCGTCATCGCTGCAACTCCAATGTCGTTTTGACCGTGACTTGGGATGCAAATAATCTAACTTTACTGCGCGGACGAATTAAATGTTACTTGGGGCCACAAGACAAGAGTGGCCCTGGCAAACGACATCTCATTCCGTTCAACGACTTTTGCAGAGTGCACAAGTGTGACAGACATACAGACGGACGGACCACGTCCGCAACATATTGTCGCAATAGCAGGCACATATAGCTGAAGCGCGATGTGACAAACGTTATCGAAGGTTGGTTGTCCGTCCGTCGAAAAGCGTCGGCGATGCCGCCTAAAACGTTTTTAAAGCCTGAAATCAGACGAACCACGTGCCGATGCCTGGATACGGCGGGCGGTTTAGTGTGCTGCGTTTGGCATCAGTCCAGTCTTGACTCGATTCAGCGCGGTGCTGCTGCTGCCGCGGTGCATTGCTATTCACGGTGGTAGCGTCGAGACAGTTGGCGTAATGAAGTGAACACATGGCTAATGGTCAACTAATGAAATCAGCGTCCTAGCCGCCTTACTTAGTGTCTGCACGTGCTTCGCCGCCGTGCTTCCTTCTTCTTCTGACCGACTCATTACGAATGTAGACCGAGACTCAGCCGCACGCCCTCTGCATTCCCATTCCAGCGCCGCTTGCATCGTGTGCACGTGATTGTGTAAGACAATTGCGTATCATCAATCAAAACGGCATCTTGTAATTTGTTGTACAGTGAGTGTACAACAAGTCCAGAAAAATCGAAAGCCGAAAACAAATACATCGTGTCTCAATAAAAAACGTGCCACTTTTATTTTTTGAATAACAGCTCGAAACATTGGCCAATTTTGACCATTTTTGGCAAGCAACACCAGGAAGAAACTTGATGTGACTATAGTTTAGCCCACCTCATCTTATAACTGTCTCTACACTACTATGTGAAATGCAGAAGTCGTAGTTCGGCCGTTTTCAACATTGAATTCATACTGGGGAATTCATACTGGCACCGCGTCGGCTCAGAAAATTACTGAAACCACAGAATCATTGAGAATCTGTTGCATATTTAACATTAATCTATTCGTTTTAAAATCGTATGTCGACGAACTGAAATGGCGCATCAACAGCGAGGGAGCTGCTCTGGGTCGCGCGTTATTGAATGTGTTGTTGGCAAGTCGCGTCAACGTCCAGCGCTTGCGTTCATACTGAAGAAAGACATTTTGACCATAGGCAGTAATAAAAATGATGTGGTGTAACACGTAAGATTTCTGAGAGATAATCACTGTTACTCGTGTTTATCGCTATTCAATTAATTTTTTAAGCCGACGCATGCACTACCCAGTATGAATTCATTGCTGTAAACGGCCAAACTACGACTTCTGAATTTCACAAGGTAGTGAAGCAACAGTATTAAGGTGAGGTGGGCTAGACTATAATCATTTACTTTGTGATGTTGTGTGCCAAAAATTATCAAAATCGGCCAATGTTTCACGGAGTTATTCAAAAAATAAAATTGGCACGTTTTTACCGAGACCCGGTGTAGCCAACAAAGCAACAGCCCCAAACCTAGATTAGCCATTTGGAACCCTCTAAACGGAAGCCCAATAGGCTGAAATATCGACGATGGTGACACGAGTCACGACGTACTTAAATAAAACATTAACACTGAGGTATGTAAGAAAAATAAGTTGGAAAAAATCCAAATGTATCAGTGGCGTTGCCGGAAATGTGAAATGGGGTGGCCCCTTTCCTTCCCTTCCTTTTCCATCCTACCCCTTTATTCCGTTAGGCCTCTCCCTTCTCCTACCGTCCCTTTCTTCCAGTCCATCCCCTACCCTCCCTTTTCTTCCTTTCCAACCCCTCCAGTCTCATCCACTCCTGTCTTCTCCCTTCCCTTCCTTTTCCTCTCTCCATTTCATTTCACGTACGCTCTCTCCTTAGAAGTAGGAACCCCCTAAATTTCAGCTAGAAAATCTGGGACCTCTGGGTGAACCCTGTGAGTTCTCTCAGCGGTCTGGGACGCCCGAGCCTCAGCCAAAATCGGACTTGGTGTAACATAGCCTTAAAATACGACATTTGTTGGCAACAATTTTAATTATTTTCCCGAGTCCCTAATATCTATTTTAAACAAAAAATTTGCCCGGCCATTGGAGGCCTGGGTTTCCCCTGTCTATATACGTCCCTGACTATAAGAATCTGTAAGTGGAAAGTCCTCACGCTCGAATTTTTTTATCTTTAGTTTTCTGTAAACCTAACTAGTGCGTCAAACAAAATTAAACATAAAATTCGTATTTTTACTGTAAGTCTTTTTGAGGGCATCAAAATTATAATACATTACCTGAAGTTAAGAAAAATAGACAAACTGAACAAAAAAGTGGTAGCAGTTTTTACTGTATGACGTTAATGCCTTCTGATTCGCTATAGCGACATGTGAATAGCCAGGGGCCTGCATTGTATTCATATGCCCGAGAAAACCCGGGGAAACATTCTAACAGGGCCCCACTGGGGAGAAAATTTTGGAATTTTTCTTTTAAAAATGGCGCATTTTAAATTTTTGAGCGACGACGGAGCCCCCGTACATCGCGGGGCCCGGGGTAACTTACCATCCTTACCCCCAATCTCGACGGGCCTGATACAATGTGTTTAGACTCCTTAGCCGCCGCCGCTGCGAAGTGATTTCGCTAAGCCGCCGCCGTCGCGAAAATAGCGGCTAAGCCGGGAACCAGCCGCGAAAATTTTAAGCCGCCGCGAAAAGACGCGGCTAGCCGAGAAAAATTTTGTAATATCGGTCTGTGTGACTAAAAACCAAAAGCGCCGTAGAAATAACGTCCCGTAACGTAACTCTACAATCAGTCGTACATTATTACAAATTACAATGTACAGAACACCTACTAGCCTACACACTGCATAATGCATTGCGAAATATGTCGGTTATGTATCGCATAGATGTATAAAAACGTTCCAGAAAAAATATTTTTAAAAATGTCAAAAGTCCTTAAAAACGTGGCAGGAAAAACTGTTCATAAACGTTTAATAAAAAACATTAGCCTTAATTTGTTCCACCTTATGTCGACGGGTCTAATTCTGTAGGCGCAGTACAGCCAAAACTGGGAAGATAGTGAGAGAAAAGAGAGCGAATTTTATTCAATTCCAATTCAACCGCGTGGTCATATCACACTAGACTAACTAAGCAAACTACCACAAAACCAAAATCTGCATGTGGTCTATAAATTCGTTTCTGTGATAGTTTTAAAAGTGCTTCTCGAAGTTCTTGACAGAATTTTTGGTAGGCCATAAACGTTTTTTAATATAAAAAAATGTTCACAAAAAGAAAAACAAACGTTAAATAGGCAAAAATGTAGCAAAAGCTTAAAAACTGCACGAAACTGCAGGAACGTAGCGAAAATCCTAAGCCAACCATGAAATTCACGGCTAGTCGGCTTACGGGTCCAAATGTGTTCCAACTGAGTAAGAATCGGATTAAAGGCCTGCATGTACGGTGTACCATTTTGTGAATGAACATAAGCAATCCTAAATTTCACTGGAATCCCAGACACAGCAGATGCGGACGCTGTTGTGAAATAAAACAATTCCAAATAACCTTCATTCACAAAAAAATACAGCACAAGACAAATAAATAATCGACGCCACATTACTTCCATTAATATTTTACAGAGTTCTACAGTATCACATATTATGACAAAACTGCCACATAACGAACGACATTATACAGTTGACATCAGCGGCAAGCATCTGCAGTCAAACCAACAACAAAGAACGATGGCAGGAAAGATACACAAATACAAACACACGGAGTTCACATATGATTGACTGCAAAATAAACTATACAGCTACCGGTGAATACAGACCACAAACACAACACACGCTATCACTATCAGCACTGGACAAATGGATCGAGTTCAGTGGATATACAAACAAAAAGTACACATACCACAAAGGAACTTCAGTAGATTGACATGGACCAACCTAATGCGTGGCGAAGAAAAACACGACGCTGCACCGGCCTATTTATGCACAGGAAAAAAAATTCCCATACAGATTTTAACAAAAATTCGTGGAAAATATTTCACAAACTCTATTCCAGTGTTATAAGACATGGCAGAGTGATCCTATAAATGATGACAAATTTCACAGAAAGTTACTGGAATCATAGATTAGGTTAATCCATAAAAACCCAAATACAAAAAAATTGTAACCTTCACAATATACAATACACGGTGTTTCATAAAAAGGCACCCTTTTTGTTTCTTTTATAACTCAGTCGAATGGTGATCAATTTGCATGAATTTTTACCAGGTGTAGCTAAAGAAATACAAATTCAAATTATTTCAACAAAATGTCGCCGTTAGGTAAATATTCTTTGCTAGTCATAATGTAATGCTGACGTCATAATGTGTCGTGAGTACAATCTGGCTAGTCTCAACTGGTTCTGTCAGTAGCTACCCTGCTTCGATGGTGAAGCCTACTGATGAAAAATGTTCGTCATGTTAGCACTTAGCAACATGGAGGCATAAAATCAGGTGTCTCGCAATCCAAAAACTCATCCATCTCGTAAGCGGAGTGTGCTGGTGCACTGTCTTGTTGAAAAGTGCAAAAGTTAAGCTATCCCCACAAGTGTGTGAAAGTGGTCGTTTTGGGCATTTTTGTGGCTACAATGTTAGAACTTCAACAGTTTGTCATCAATAAAACAGATAAAGTTCGCCATCAACGGAGGGCAACGGTTCAGCAAGTCTGTCAGCATCGGTTGCAACAAGCCAGTTTGTACTCGCAAGACGCTATGACGTCAGTATTACGTCACGACTAGCAAAGAATATTTAACTATCAGCCACATTTTGTCCAAATATTTCGAATTAGTATTTCTTCAGCTACATCTGGTAAAATTTCGTGTAAATTGATCATCATTTGACTGAAATGAAATGAATTTGAATGAAAGAAAAAGGGTGCCTTTTTATGAAACACCGTGTACATCACTATGCAAGACAATAAGTGAACTGCAATCAGCACTATGAAATAATACACTGTAGCAATTATCTAGTACACTGAGTGAGCCTATTTACAACTGCACAAGCTAATTCAAAGCACAAACTGTCTTATTATTAGCTACTGATTAAAGACCAAGTGCTACATATTACAATCAAAAACATACAATACGCACCAAAATGACTGTTTCAAACCAGTGTTAAGCAAATCGAAAGAAAATCACAGCACACAAAACGCACAAACATGGTGCATCTAAAAACAGTAAAATCTTCATGTATACGATGTACAACAAATGACAAACAGCCAACACATTACAGAGCAGTCAAAAAAATCCAATGTAAGTTAATAAGTTACTGTCATAAATGTATCAAAGACAGAAAAATTTTAGCATTTTTAATAACATATAATTAAATGTGCACCAAAGTGATACATAAATATCCATCACTAAAATTCCTTGTGACTATTAATGCCAGTTTTTAACACGAGTGCAGCAAGTCATTTAAACTATAGGTGACGGATCAAAACTTGCTGGCTGTTATGGACCACCCAGTATGCAAATACGTAATTAATCACAGAAAGACAAAAAACAACAGACGATGAATGATATGCGAAATGAACAGCCTAAATTGCAAACGAAAAATGCTCCAATCTAAAAATAAATGGCAAATGTCGCCGAAGTTAACCACGTGACTTGGGTATCGGACAATAATAATACAACAGTATACAAATTATTATAACATAAATGTGGACAAAAACATGTGGATGGCAGAAAAACAGGACAAGTACACTGTAGCAATTATCTAGTACACTGAGTGAGCCTATTCAAGTACAGTTTAATGAATGTCTGAACACTATAAAAAACCGCTAGTTAAATACTATTCTGCCAAACACCTGACTCTAAAATCACTCTTGCTGTTTCCATTTATATACACACGACAACTTCAAGCAATGCGTAAAATAGCCATCAGTGGCACCTGGCATCACACATTATAAAGCATTGCAACTGTGGAAATTAACAAGCAATCACATGATTAATCGTTGAAAATTACCATAGAATTCTATTAGTTAATTTTTGATAAAAGTCATGTAGAAATGGCATCAACGCTTACATGATAAATGTTGAAAAACTGAATATAAATTGGCATTTGTACAGCACAAACTTCACTGCTGGCCTACTTGCAAATCATGGCTCAATACATCTGAGTTTTTCTTTGAAATGAAGATCATATTGATCATATCACATGGCAAACAGTATGCAGATGGAATTAACAAAACTCGCTGTCTGAGTGAACATAGACAGAAATCAGAAAAGTCACAAAACATAATCCAATAGTGCTAAAACACAACAAATGGCTAAATGGCTTAAAGCCAAGTGCAACACCACGATGTTACGGTGTTACTGTCTGACAGTATAACGAATAGTGGAACTGTTACAGAAATGATATAAGTTGAAAACAATGGAATGTTAATAACAACAAAAAATATGGGGCACAGACCAACGTGAGGCCGCCCAGCGCCATAAGTCCGATTGGGGGACAATTAAGGGGTTGAAATATCGTTTGCAGCAAAGTCACATGGTCCGAATGCAACTGCATTATCATATATACATATATGTATGTATAGCAAGCGCAATGTTAAACTTAGGCGGTTCGAAATGAGACAATACAACTTTGTTGTTTGTGAACCCAAGCTCACGAATTTTTCTGCATTCTACGTGGAATCGATCGTAGTGGAATCAATCGTAGTTGTAAACGTCGTTTTCCATTTATCGATATCTTTATCCACTTTCGAGATATATGCGATCAACGTCTAAAGTTGTCCGAAAATGCGCGAACTGTCGATGTTGGGCAGGTCGAAATGAGCAAACACAACTTTGTGGTGAATGGGCCAAAGTTCATCAATTTTTTTTGTTCAACGCAGAAAAGACAGTAGTTTATAACGCCATTTATCACTTGTCGATAGCTCTATCTGTTCCAGAGATATCAACGCTCAGATTTGAAAGTTGTTCTAAATCGCGCCGAATTTTGGGCGTTTTTTGCCCTCCCAAATTATAAGGGGGCAGTGCCCCCCAAAAAGTTGTACATGGGTGAACACCCACATCTAGCAGCACATCATGTGGCAAAGTTTCGTGGGGCTATTCCCCTTAGCTCCAAAGTTATGGTGGCTCATACGCTAAATTTTAAGCCAATTCTGACACCCATTTGCCAAAAAATTGTAAGGGGACCCCATCTCCGGTGGGGTGTTGGCTAGCAAGACTTGGACATTTTATAGCGCGTGTAAAAATTTCGGTGCGCAGCACCCCTAGGGGCCAAAATATGGTATTCCGAAAAGTCGATTTTCTGGGTACAACTGCACCTCTAAATCTCCGTAATTAGTGGACCAAAATTCACCAAACTTTTTTCGCCCAACGCAGGAGGAAACGCTGTCGGTCAAATAGTTTTCCGATTCTGGATACCTCTATCCCTTCCGAAGATATTTGTGCTCAAAGTGAAAAGGGGTCCAAAATCGGGACAAATTTAGCATGCTTTACGCCCCCAATTTTTTTTTGGGGGGGGGAAGGAGGGTGGGCAGGCCCCAAATTTGGGACCGGCATTTGTAAACTAAACATGCTTCCAACCATGTGGCAAAATTTCGCAGAGATCAGCCTACAGACCCTGGAGATCTCGCGATGAAAAGAAGAATAAAAACATTGTAAAACACCAGGCCTTCCAGACTATCGTAACGGGCGGCCTAACTACCAGAACAAAAAATAAGCAAACAAATCAACTGGCTCTTAGGTCATACTAATAATAAGCAACTGCCAGGCTAAAGTGGAGGTCTATGCTCTGTTTGTTATGTAACTTGAGCAACACATTCTGTTACCACAGCGCAATCTGGCCAATAAATACTTGGCACGAAGCCGTGGAACTAAAGTCTGTTCAGCCTCAACTGATGGATTATTGAGATCAGCAAAATATTGCACACAAAACGGCTACAAGTTAGCATCTGCCAAAAAACACAATGTAACGACTGAAACTCAAACACACTGGTAGGCAAACATGCACACGGCTTGTACAGCTCTACAGCAGTAACTGACAAATCCACGCTCTATTCGCTACACGATTCACTACTGCACATCAAGCTCAGAAACTAGTCGTATACACTAACCCGTGTACTGTGAAACAGAAATATAAAGTTAACAATCAAGAACAGTGGAAATGTGACAAATAAATTGACTTAATGCATTAAACACAAACAGCGACGGAAGCAATAGTTAAATGGGCTGGAACTCACCGCAGTGAACTCAGTTGCAGGTGCCCCGCAAAAATGCCAACGAGAGTTCCAAAGCTCTGAACAAAAGACTGCCCTGCCAGAACCCACATCTGGGCCCTCGCATATTGTCTGCAGCCATTACAGCTTTTGTGCAGTTTTGCCATTTGTTGATGCGTATGGAAAATTTTTGTTTTGGCCCCCAAATAAATGGCAGCACCTGCAAAACTGCACCGAGTTCCTGGGCAACCAAATTTACACTCTGATCACTGCACAGAATCGGAATAATAAATGACAACAAAAGGAACTAAGGACCACAATAAAGCATCATCGCTCATCGGTTAACCCAGTGTTTAGCGGGATCCTCCCACTCAGCACCGGCAACGACCTCGTCGTCTTGGTCGTCGGTCTCCAGGTAAGACTCGTCATCAACAACAAAGTCACGTCTCGACTGATTCTTACAGACACACATAAACATGCCCACAATGAGACAGCACGAGCAACACGCCACTGTCATCCAGGCTGCCAATAACATCTGATCAACTGTTCCTTGTTCCACGACATAACCCCACATTTCATCAAAACTTGCATAAATGGATCTGGATATTCTCGCCAAAAATAATACCAATATATGCAATAATTACTACTCATCTAATATCCATAAAAAAATTTCTGCCAAACATGAAATTTGTATCCTACAAAGTCCAAATTTGACAGCACTTGCTACCTGAATCCTACTCAAGGTCACTCAAAGCCAGTAATATCTTGCTTGGTCAAAAAGTCTACATACGACTTGCAATTAAACTTTCATCTCTAGTTGGTAATTTTTTTTGCTTCTGTGCAGCAGACCACCATCTGAGATTATGCTGAGCATTTCACATCACAATATAGTCATCTTTATTCACCACAAAATAGCAAATAATATAAGCAAAAAAACAACTTAACTACAGAAAGAAAAAGCAAAGCCTCAACTAACGATCATACATCATATATTAACAGAACTCCGACAGAGAAAATGTACACACTAAATAAATAAACTGCACAATGTGATCACTCACCCTTTCACTTTGCTCATAGACGGCATTATTTTCGTTGTCAATTTTCTGCAAAATCCTGTCGTCAGCGTGTCGGTCGTTAGCGGTGGATCGCGTTGCTGCACTACTTCGTGCGCTGCTCATACTACGAGAATGACGACTGCAACACATGGTTACAGCACTAATGGCTATTTTCACGTAAACCTCAGTTAGCCAGTTATAACCTGTGCTACATATGCATAAGAAGCAAAAAGTTCTTCCAAAGCCATAAAAAACATAAAGCGGTGCCGATCACAACTGCCTTAGACACCAGTTTACACAGCAAAACCACAAGTGCACTGCATCGACTGCTGGATTGGTTACACCCTAACTTTCATTGGAAATACTCATTGTGCCTATCCATGGAGGGATGGCCAGGCTGAGTTGACATGAAAGCTCACCCTCTCTGTACTAACCTGGCTCAGTGTGGAGTAACTTTGTCAATGTGCCCAACAATGCTAATGCTAGACCAGGCCAGACTTTAGTGGAACGTCTACACTAAGCTTACATTGACAAACACTATAGTTCTGGGCTACATTTTTGCCGCCAATCATAATGTCTACTTTTTCACTAATTCTCAGAAAATGATCTCCAAAAAGTATAGTGTTCACTCTGTAAAGTACAAATAAATGGAACTAAGCTACGACTACAAGGAAATCCAGAATCAGTCATTTCCATCCAAACAGAACAGCCTGTAGGCAACTTTCTGTCACAAAAAGTTGAAGAATCCTGAAATATTAATTGATACCATTATGCATCTCACATTGTATCACAGCCTGTATCAACCAGAACTGGAAGCAACAGCACACAGCAGACACTATAACTAGAACAAAACAAAGATTCACTCATCACCTGTCTGCATGCCGGTTTTCTTTCAGCTGATTTTCCACTTCATTCAAATTTCTACTTTTTCCTACAAAAACAGAAGAAGATGCCTTAAAATGCCAATACATGATAAATTTTTATCCTTCTAAATGGCAAAGGCGACTTATATCAGTTTCAGTGAGGACAAAATTCTGGCCAAATCATTTTTTACCAAAGTGACCAAAGCAAGTGTCGAACAAAAGAAAGCTGCTCTTCCAAAACATTGGATACATTCAAATCTGCCGCAGAAACTATCTTCACAAGAAATATAACCCATTACTGCATGACTTATTTTTTAACATAGCGTCAAACTAGGTGTCCCATTTTTGGGACGCTATGCATAAATGGGTTAAACAGATAAAATGATGCGACACCATTATTTCGTAGACTGACCTCTAGTGTACATATATAGCAGGTGGCGGTATACAATAGTGGCTCGCAGCACGGGGGACGCCTCGTGTATGCGACTGCACTCTTTCGTGGCCAGGGGACCGGAGCCTCAGGAAGGTGGCGGGCTTGGTCAGGCCTAGACCGTAATGGTCTAAAGGTGCCTATGGCACCAAAGCCCCGATGAAGCGCCGGCGTGCGTGGAGGGGACAGTGGCCACGAAAGAGCAGTTTTGCTTCATTTTGCTTCGTTGTATAATACTTGCCATAGCTACTAGGCAAGACAAAAATGCAATTTGTCAGGTTTTTGCAACGATTTTGTCCAGTATTAACCCGCAGCACGAAGCAAATTAATTGTAGTAGATAGCATACTCAACGCTCCATATGCACTGATAGTTGTATAACCCATTACTGCATGACTTATTTTTTGATGTAGCGTCAAACTAGGTGTCCCATTTTTGGGACGCTATGCATAAATGGGTTAAGCATGTCACATAGCAGCACAATCATATAATGCAGTATCATAAAAGCTAAATGAAACACACAACCATCAAACATCAAACTAAGGATGACATGTACACTGCACAACATGTGAAGCAAATGGCTTATGTTAGAGGACAATACTATGATTGGTAACATGAACTAAAAAGTTTTTAATATCCATGCCTGTTTTTGTCAGTTTATTAGTGCTTAATCGACTGCCAGTGACTGATCAGCTGCATCCTAATAAAATATGTTCAAAATACCCCTTCCCCCCATGATCTAGATAATGATGACAAGACCTAAATCTAAAAACTGACCATGACACAACTGTTCATCAATGCCGTCATCGCAGTCAAACTCTCCATCACACACAAATGATGCTGGAATGCAGTCAAGTGACGAGTTGCAGAGAAATTCATTAACATTGCTGCACACTGCAGCTTCTGGAGGAACATTGGCTGCTGTGTTCTGTTCTGCTCACAAACAAAATAATAGCATTTCTACATTACCAACAGCAACAGCATATCGCCAGCAGTACTTGCTTGTACTACCTGGAATACACTTTCTTCAGACATTCACAGTAGTGCTTCCACATGCTGTTTTTGTTTCCAACTTTTGTTGCCAGCATAAAACTCTTTATATAATCTATATGTAGCTTTCACAGTCACACCTACTGAAGAGGCCTACTTTCATGCCTGATCCCTTGCACCTCAGATTCAGTGGACCTATGGCAAAAATTGCATGCCATGCGAAATTCACTTCCTTGGATAATTACTTCACAGCATAGCACTACTGAAAATTATTACTTCTAAACTGCAATCTGCTCCGTTTTCACATGGTAAAAATAAAAACACTTATAACTTTCCGCACAAAAATTTCTCAGAATATTCAGGTTAAAAATTTATGTACCAGCTGCAAAATATGTCAGTGAAACACTCTCTTGAAAAACAATAAAAAATACCAAATACCACAGCCATGTTCATCTGAGCCATCTTCACAATCGAACTCCAGATCACACCTCCACAATGGGGAAATACAATCACCATTGTTGCAATGGAATTCCCCAGCATCACACAACCTTAATACTACACATGCAAAGCCACAGCTAAATGGTCAATAACAACTCTTACAGACAATATTTATGTGGTTACCGTAAAACTGCTAATAGAAGCCCCTGACTTCTATTAGAACATTTGACTTAGACCTCCGGCTTGTATTGGAGACCCGGCTACTATATGAGACCCAGCTTCTATTAGCAGTTAGTGGTACATATTAGAAGCAACTTTCGGGGCTCACCTTTTTGTGCAGTGTATACAGTGATAAAAGTCAAACAATTAACTAAAACAGTCACATAAAATTATACAGTTAATATGACAGATTACTGCACGCTGAGTGAAAGGCAAAAGTTAAGCTGTTTACCAATTCAAAATACGATATAGTATAGGCGGTATCATGCGGTAGAAATTTCACCAGATTAACAAATTGCACCGAAAACAAAAATAACAAAGGTAAACAGTAAAACGCAACAACCGAAAAACGACGTACACTACAAAGCACATACGTATAATCAAATAAACACAATCGATAACTTATGTAGTCTGTTTTACGTTCATTTTTAGTTATAACATCAAAAAACGAAACCGGATGTACAGTGTACAACGCTCCTACTACTGTGTAAATTGTGACTAAAATTTGAAACAAAATATGTCAAGTAAGTAAATTTATAATGTCATAGATCCTATCTTCAGTTTTTAGCCGACAGAACTTAAGCAAACTAACGGTCGAGCTATTGGCATGGTTGTTGTCGTCCTCTGTCCGTCTGTCTGTCACGAATGTATTGTGGCTAAACGGCAAGTCGTGGCATTCGATGTAGCAACGTCACCATATCGTGTAGGTCTATCATCCAACAGTCACTCGAGGAAATCGCTTTCTTTTCGCCACCGGTACAGTCGGCCCACTCTGGCGACAGCTGGCTTGTATAAATTACTTTTTGCACAATAATATTACAGCAATTTTTTAGTTTTGCAAAAAAAATATAATTTGTTGCTAATGAAAGTAGTTCGAATTTCATTAAATCGAACTGCACTCGACCCGCACTCGTTATCAGCTTTTGCAAGCGAACGGGACCTCCCTCACCCTTTTTTCTCTTCATTCGCCTAACCAATGATTACATTAGCGACTCGTGAGTAGTGATTAAAACTAGGGATGTTCTCGGTTAACCGGTTAACCGAAAAAATTTCGGTTAACCGGTTTTCTATTAACCGAACCGAAACCGAAAATGGCGGCCAAGATGGCGTTATGCAAAATGCAGTAATGCACATCGCG
>Ga0209367_1001835_pt1 | contig 27105 bp, 25 predicted proteins | sample WorMetLIZISLAND2_FD_187412 | JGI IMG/M metagenome (GOLD analysis project Ga0209367, IMG submission 187412) | Marine gutless worms symbiont microbial communities from Max Planck institute for Marine Microbiology, Germany - Olavius geniculatus... ... | reverse complement strand
CTTCTATAGGGCTTACAATTTCATAATAAATAGACAAATAGAGGCCTATACACCAGTACACTTTAGCTGCCAGACTGGTACCCCACGTCTATATGAGACCAGCATTTATTGGAGACCCGGTGATTATTAGAGACCTGGCATTTATTTGTACATTTGACAAAAAACCCCGGCATTTAATAGAGACCTGGCGTTTAATGGGGACCTGGCTATTATTAGAAGTTATATGGTAGTATTGTTACTTTTTAACCCTTAAAAAATTCGAAAACTCTCAAAAGTTAACTACAGTAAACGGAATGGACTGACCGGGCAGTAAACTGAAACAAAACTGTCACGCAACAAAACAGAATTGAAACAATGCAACAAAACAAATATGATGAAAGAAAAAAGTGCCTTCTCGGTCAACCCCAGAATGACCTGAAATCTTCCGAGTTCAACAAGAAACTGTCACGCTTGTGACTCATACATTATGTCATTCAATAACCCAGTAGTAAATATCCTGGAGGTTTCCAACAGCATCTGCATTCGACTAGCAGTCGCCAACTTTCTGTGCCATGTCACTGACTGAGGACATTCAACCGTCGGACTTTTTTGTAGCCAACCCGACTGTCTGGAACTCGCTAAACGACCTTCGTAATCCGGAGTGTTCTGTTGACACCTTCAGACAGTCGCTGAAGAAGTTTTTATTCTCACAGTATTAGTGTGTGCAGCGCATTAGTGGTTTTTACAATAATGCACTATATAAATTTACATTTTACATTTGATGTTACTATTCCTATATTCCTATTCTTACAACTGTCATTAACGTAGCACCTGACTGAGTAAAAGGAGCCTTCCTCTTCGTGTTTCACCGACTCTGCCTTCTGTGGCACGTACTCCGCCTCGTCCTCACCTTGACCTTCTTCTGCTCACAAACAAATGTCAGTGCTCATAAGTTTTAACAACAACAATGCACGCTATGACAGCCTGAGAAGCTTTCATACCCGACCAAACGCTGAGCAATATAACTACAATAATGGTTGATTCAACAGCTCAAGTGCTTTCAGTCCAAACATTAATGTGCTACTTACGCTGAGCTGCTGGATGTTTCTATGATTACGCAGAGTGGACCAAAAACACCAGACCTGTTTGATCATTGATATATCAGCGACGGCTAGCAGTGGAGAGTGACACGACAAAAGTTTCAGAATGTTGTACAGAAGAAGCACAGAATTTGCACAGCAGTACATTTAAATATTCTTTGTATATCAATGCTCAAACAGGTCCAATTTTTTTGGCACACCTTGTATACACAGACAATCTCTACCCACTACTGCCTGTATAAAAATCGGCAGATTTCATTACCAAGATTAAAACAAGTTCTATTTTGGATGAAAAAATCGACCAATTTCGTCCGCAGATTTCTGCAAGTCACATGACGGCTTTGTATCGGCTAATGAAACCAGCCAATTTTATCAATCAAACACCATCAGCTCAAGTACTCATGATCCAAAGATCCAGATCAGCATTGGAATCTGGGATAGGATTAAATATTCTTTACCATTACCTTTGTTTTCAGTGACAGACAGCTGTGGAGGCGGCTTGAAGCTGAAACCAGACGAGGTGTCTCCGAAAGAAAAAGTCCCTGTGCCAAACTTGACTGAACCTCCAAACTGGAAAGGATTGCTGAATGTAAAGCCGCTTGATGCCTGACTACTCTGAGCACTTGTGCCGGCCGCAGCAGAAGATGATGTAGCACCAGCAGATGAAACTGTCAGCGGGGGTGAACTGAAACCAAACGTTGGTGCTATGCCGCATGTTGCTGGCAGCCTGAAACTAAAGCCTGCAACAAAGTAACCGTTTGTGATGCAAACTTATGATTAGCTAACTATCAGTTAACTTGAAAAGCCAGAAAAGCACCCTAGGTATGATGGTTCACTGTCAAACAACAACTGTTCACGTCGCCCCTAAACAACTTGGGAAGGTATGAAGTTACATTTCTTGCTTAATCGATAGTGAAATTTTTTTGGTTCAGATATTTTGATTTAGTATCATTTCAGCTACACTGCTGCAGCTGCTAAAATGTTGCGAAAGTTTATTGTCATTGAACTTAATTATGAACGAAACAATAAGGGTGTTTTTTATTGACAGGACGTGTAGAAACTCTTCAAATGAATAACGAAAGCTAAACTTTACAAAGTTTAGCTTTACAAAGGCCTAAAACTTCACAAGTAAGGGTACACACAGAACACTGAAAGTAGTTTTAATGACTTTCCAAAACTGATAAATCAAACAAGTCATATTTCTATACTCATTTACTAAATCAATCACTTAGTTTACATGAGGCTAACATGTCTTAAAAATTTTCAACTAACAACTGTAAATACATAGAATTCGTAGTTAATCGTGTCTGACAGCAGACAATTATTATTCTATGCAAAGACCGAAAACATGTGTGTGTGTCCTACATACATGGGTAAAAAATGTGACAACAATTTGGTTTTTTCCCATGACTCTCCAGGACCTAGGCCTTATTACATGATTTCCCTATCCTGAAAAATTAAAAATTTAAATTCCATCACATAACAACATGACTTCACAATATCAGAGTGTAGTGCACCCCGATAACTGTCTAATACTTAATCACTGCTTACTACTGTCCACAACCTAGCCAAACTGACCAATAGCACTAGATGCTGTTGCAGCTATTATGCATTTACTTTATAACATCATCAGCATAATGTACGCACAAACTATCATAGCTTAGTCTATTGCACATAATAATAACCAGAAGTTTGCAAATAAAAATAAACCAACGTGGGAGGGAAGATACAGTCATAAATGTAGTACGGCAAATATTGTTCTTTAATGGGTTAATTTTCCCATACTTTAATCAATTTATCCAGCGTGACCAGACTACTAAAATAAAACTTATGGAAATTAATGCAGCAGAACGTTTTTTTACAAATGTGTCCAACTGCATTGAATTATTGCAGTGTTATTACTTAGGTCTAAAAACAGTTGTTATGCTTAAGGTTGCCATCTGTCCCTAGAAAAACCTGTGTTATGAAAATTTTTATTAAACCTTCAAAATATTAGTGCAATTTTTAGTCTGTCTTTAAATGTTTGTTGAAAACTGTATGCTTCTGGTTTCTATTTAGTGTGCCAATTTGTCTTTGAGTTGCTGTGTAATATTACAGGAAATGTCACGGCACAAAAATAAATTTCCACCCCTATCTCTACTTTTTCACCGGCTGCAACCTAACGCACACAAATATTTTTAGGCCTTAGCAAACAGAACCAGTGAGTCTGACTGACTGTAGCCACACAGTAATAAAAACAATCGGAAACATTAAGCTTGTTACCAGTGAAGCCGGTATTAGTGCTTTGCACTGTAGTACCGAATGAAAACTTAAATCCGCTGCCAGCGCCGAATGGAACTGAACCACTGGTCGTTGTTGACTGTTCAGAAACCTGCACAGCAAATGCACAAATGTACGGCTATCTTTACCTTCGCAAAAGAGGTTACATTATACATGTTGTTTGTTTATCCGTTTGTCTATATGTTTGTTAGCAAGATTACAAAAAGAGTTAGAGGTGCATTTAGGTGAAATTTTCAGGGAAAGTTAGACTTAACCCAACTTAGTGGTGATTAGATATTGGTAATGATCCGGATTAGCATCTGGATCCAGGATAGAATAGGAGAATACATCACCCCTGCCAAAAAAGAAAAAACTCCGCCAAATATAATGCTGCCAGTACGCAAATGCAACGGTAAAACTGACATGGTGATGGCAAAGCACTCTCCAAATGCTTTTCTAGTTATTTATATATCAATCTTTATTCATCAAAGAATAGTTTGGTAACAACAGACAGAGACAGACAGACACAGAAACATACAGAATATTTATGTACTGAAAACACATTTCATTGTTTTAACAAAACCATACACATAACAAAGATCTAACTATACATTATATGGTACCCTACACTGGCCAGAGCATACTGTTGCAAGAAAGACCTGGAAACTTTACAGTTTACAAGTTTTTCTTGACATTCAAAAATACTGTGGAAGATTTGAGCTAATTACTTCCATTTTATGCACTAAAGTAGCTACTGCTTTCAGCGCGTCTTAGCCATCGCAATTCTGTATGACCATCTGTCTGTCCGTCATACGGGTGGATCAGTCAAAAATGGTGCAAGCTAAGATCATCAAATCTTCACCATCTGCTGCCTGGAAGACTCTAGTTTCAAGAACCGTGAAGCTTTTCCATAAATTCGAAGGGGGTCACCCCGAACGAAAGCGCTAAATGAGAGGGGGGGTGGACAGTGTACAGCCAGTGTACGACAATGTACGACTTCCTATTAGCGATTAATAGTAACTTAGGCCCTAACTCGCACCGTTTCTTAGATACAGCTAGTTATTGGCTAAAAATTGCAAATTTTTCCCACCCTCCTCTCATTTAGCGCCTTTGTTTAGGGTAACCCCCTTCGAATTTATAGAAAAGCTTTACGGTTCCTGAAACTAGAGTCTTCCGGACAGCCAACGGTGAAGATTTTGTGATCCTAGCTTGCAACATTTTTGATTGATCCACCCACGTGACAAACGAACGAACAGACAAACGGACAGAAATGCGATGGCTAAGACGTGCTATAGCAGTACTTGCTGTCACGCGTAAAAACAGTGAGTTCTGTTAGGCTCTGTTAAGAGGACTGCTGGCATACTGAAACAGTCAGTTAAAGGTCCTGGCTGCTAATAGAACTAACCACTCAACGGACTTGGGCTGTATGCTAGCTTAATTTGGTTCAACCCTTGCAAAGCACCGAAAAACTAGATAAGAAATAGACAATTAGACATAGCAGTCTATGCAAAATCTTCTTCTTCTACTGAATACTATGTCTGGCATTACTCAAGTAATAACTTCTTCTTCTTCTATTACTCAAGTCATGAAATCAACACATACTGGTGTAACGCTGGGGCCAGCGGCTGGTTTAGTGCAAGAGCACGCAACACAGACAGCGTCAGAGTTCTTGTTAGTGACGAGGCACGTCAGACATTCCCAGGTCTCGGATGACTTCTGAAACAATGTGCTCAGTGGCACCTGCCCATCGCCATCTACAGCAAACCATCTACCATGGAAAGCGCACGGCGTCTCATGACCATTCTCAACCACAACACAATCAGCCATCAAGTGCAGAATGGCAGAACTTTCTTTCTGTTGTCAATGACATTTCAAGAAGAGCAAAAGTAACTTTCTGCGCGATGCATTTTTCAAACTTTTTTTCCACCAATGTTTTTATTAGTTCTTGTAAAGTTTGTTAATAAATAATGTACAGATTTGCCTGCTATACTTCATCATGTAACGAAATAAATATTTACACAGCATTTTAAAAAAACTTTGTAGTCTGTATTTAAGATGTTTTGCCATAGACAACTGTACTGTAGATATGATGTTTTGCATTCTGCCCTTGCCACGTAAAAAACAACTTGTGTCAATGTAGGTGCAGCGGTCCAGTGGACAAGTATCAGACTCGTAATTTTTGGGTTGCAAATGTCAAATCTGAATTTCATTTGAGTAATTTGCAAGCCACTTTGAGCAAGTTTCTAACCTGCTGTGTATTCAGGTCATCTCAGGCTGCTATCCTCAGCAGATCAAGAAATGTACTTAACCAGCAGACTGATTGGAGTGGCGGTATGTTTGCTAGTATAATAATAAATGGCTACTTGATGTGACTCAGCACGTGCTGTTTATGACTGCAAGAACAAGCCACAGCGAATCTCAAGTTTTTCTGACATACGGGCACTATACAAGCTATATTATTACTATTATTACTACTGACATGCCAGTTTATGCTTTGTGCAAAACACATGCTAAAGCAGTAAAGTTAATACCTGCCAGTTTGCCATTGTTCTTGCTAGCTGCAGCAGCACTGCCAGCATGAGGCTGTATCCACACATAAGACATAGAAACAGTTTCATGCAACACTGCTACAACTTTATACCTTTTGAGAAAAATGGACAAACACTCATTGCAGGGTTTATGATACCATACAATGACGTGAACGAAAACATGACAGGGAAATACCCAAACAACAGAACTGAAACTTAGCTGACTCTGAGATAGAGACGACCCATCCTGACTTCATGCCACAGAGACTTTGCCGACAGCATTCACAAGTGGCAAATAGCTCATGCTGTCCACCAGAAGTAAATTTCCACCATCTCAGAATAAATTATATATGTACTGACATGACACACAAAAACAGTCGTCTGGCAAACTGTAAAGGTGAGGAAAATGTGGCTTACTGGCTTTGTAGTCTGATGATTAGTGTGTCGAACTAACGATTGCAAGGTCACTAGTTTGACTCTCCACTATTCCACTATCAGGTAACAACTCTGGCCAATTTTTCACAAACACCTCTGACAGCAATTTAGTACCAGCCTAATCACCAGTAGGTAAAAGCACTAGTGTGAAAAGTCTAGCCAACCCTATGGTCACAAAGCTGTGAGAGGACCATGCTGACTATGAGAAATATTCTTTCACTTTACAATCAGCTGAAAAAAAACCTGATTTGGCCTAGGAGATGCACAGGCGACACACACTGAAGCCGTGCTCATGTTATTGACCAAGCATGTACTGCAGTCCCACGAGCTTGACGACTTCTTGAACAACTCAGTCAGTGGAACAGCTGCACCTAGTTCAACAGACAACAACCATAACTTGACTATGAAAAATAACTTGACTATGACTGTTCCAATGGGGGGGCAGTTCCTATTCCAACAGAGCTGATACTGACATATACGAAACATTAGAATTCGCAACAGGATTAAAAATATGGATAAGTTGCATCTTTGGCTATGGCAGAGTTATTCCGAAAACTGCAGACATGCTGCAATGTAACATTTGTCAGCGTGAATGTTCTGCGAAATAGCAACCATCAAAATAAGAATCGGTACCACACCCCAACATTATTTTGCCGCCTCTTCAATAACCCCACCCCCACTATCGGCCTTCAACCTTGACCATTAGCCCTTTAAGCCTCAGAGTCCTATGTGAGTAAGTCTCTACACATATGTCAATTTGCTTCCAAATAAATTTCACCCCCCCTCCGATAAAAGTGAATCTGGACTGACGCTGGCCCATGTGTTGACTGGTTAATATGTGTTCAAAGAAACAAAAATGAACCGAACTGAACTCGCTTTAAAGACGTAGTCAGACAAAAAACGACGTTGCATAAATAAGTGTAGAATGTAACACTAATTAATAATATTCTGATGAACTAGAATAAAAACATCACTTAGAATTAATTTTGATAAAAATATTTTGTGCGAACCCAAATAATGATATCATGCTCAGATCGCTTTGTTGACAGCGTGCGAAAAAGTTCAATGGCGGGGCATCAAGGCAGCATGCGCTCAGGGAGAGAAACTCGCTTGCATTTCAAAACCGGAAATCACACGCTGTCAGCGATTACTGCAATGGAAAGGGCATACGTTCGGCCTAGACTTCCAAAATAACAGCAACATCTCGAAATGCAAGTGAGGTCTCTTGGCGCCTCATTGACATACATTGATGCTCCTGGTGTCAAATTTTCATGGATGCGATATAAAATACGTCACTTTGTTTATGATGTCACATTTACATGTAATTTGTCCACTTTGAAACTTATTTTACAGTATATAGACATACTAGCAACAGGAAGATTAATAAATATCAACGAATTGACATTTGATGAAGCCAATTAGCACTTTATAACAGTTACATGTAATGGTGTAAATTGGCCTTTAAACACAAAAAAACTGAATCAAACTGCAGTGAACTGGCCAGTGAATTTCAGTTCCATGCATTTCATTTCTGTCGCTTTGAACACGCCTTTAAAGTGCTAACATGTGCTGTCTGGCTAATCTGAAGCTGTAAGTAGAGTCAGCTCTGAAAGGTGAACAACGCGACAGACAAATAAACAGACCACACTGTGAAGAAATGTGTACAAACACACACTGAGATCCGAGATGCAGATTGTGTTCATCATGTTAATCTGTGCTGGATAGAGCCTAAACGTTAAACCTATGCAGACTGGACATCTCGATTTTAATCAGCACTATGCAGTGCTGCCGCTGGACATTTCTGTTTCACACACCCAGCACTGCTGGCACGACCACCTTCCACAGCCACCACTGATCACGAGTCTCCAACTTGTTGAAGCTTCAACAAACTCAAACGAAAATGACAGAAAGAAACGAAGAAAGCAAGATTACTGTGGTAATAGGGTTACAGTTAGTTATAGCGCTTCTGGAGCTCTGCATACAGCGCTATGTAAATATGAATGTAAGTATAATAATAATAATAATAACCCTTGATGGATGGAGGCTCAGCTGAAGTGGGCTTTGCACTCGTCTGTGTTGTGTCAGTTTGGTTGCTGTATTTTGCTGAAATGTCAGCGACGTGGCATCGGTAGTCTTCAAGCACTGGCACCAGGTTGCACGACATATCTTCATAGACTTTCTTCGACACATGCTCCATCAGATGCTTGTTGAGTGTGCTCATCTCCATGCTACAACAAACATTAATGTAATCACTAACAACTTTACTTATCATTTATTTGCAATAAGGTAGGAATGATACCAGACGACGTTAACAGCTTAACACAGTTAGCACATACTCATACAGAAGCAGTAACTTGGTGACTTAAGCAATGGACTTAATTCTCTAACATTCACGCCTTTACATCATCTTGGCTTTCAGATGGAATCACTCTTGCAGTGCAAGCAATTTTGCACCTATTGTTATAATTTCTTAGTAGCATGATCCATCTGTCTGTCGGTCTGCCACAAGGATACAGGTGGCAGTGATTCCATTTTTTGCCAAATAACTCTGGTCCTTGTTTGCATGACTGCTAACTAATGTCTACAAGCTTACATAACTTTGTCACTTGATGACCACTCAGATGTTTGATCACAATAAAGAACCAGCATGAACCAGGCTGGTCATAGTTATGGGGCAAAAAATTCAAGGACTTTTCAAAAACTTTAAGTACCATTTCTAGATCTATTTCTGTGATATTTTACCACATCACAATAAACTATTCTGGCATAGATATAAAAATAACTCTGACATCACAGTCAGTCATAATGTTTTTGAAAAACTGAAATTCAAATACTTTCAATACCCCCTTCCACCAAATTCCAAAACATTCAGTACCTTATTTGGTTTTCAAAAACTTTACAGGTCCTGGAAAAAATTTTTTCAAGGACTCTAGAAAACCGCAGGCCACCCTGGTTAACTAGACAGCAGATTCTAATCACCGTTTCTGTGCAGTGTCGGCAGCTGATGCAATGGGTGAACAGAACTGGAATGACGTGGCATCCTCCGCTGACATCATCACACCAACACTGCTGCTTCCTGTTAGACCAGTAAATGACTTGAACGCACCCACACCACTGAATGCACCCACATCACCGCCAGTGCCACCATTCTCATCAGTACTCACCTACACATCCACCACCCACAGATTCTGTATAACATAATATGTCAGTTAGATCCAATTCACACACACCCACACCCTCCCTTCTCTAATATACGTCTAGATATGCCACGGTTTACATCTACAATACAATTACAAGACTCAGCAGGTTCGGAGTCAAAAAGGAGGGCTTTAACGCCAATCCCCAAAAATCTGGTAGTCTGTAGCTAAAAAATCGAAAGCAGAAATCGAAATCACAATGCGAGGTCGCACGGCATTCGGCTAGGCCGACCAGGTGGTAAACAAACCATGCATTACCGCGTGAAAACAACCGCGACATCGACAATAATGTAATGTTCATTTTTTGGCATTAAGCCAAAAACCATAAGCACAAAGTGGGATCGCGATGGGGCGTGGCCTGGCCCCCGGCAAGGCCTACCGTGCGGTGAAAAAAACAGTGCATTACCGCGCGTGAATAACTGCAATATTGGGGGTAATGTGATTTTGTTTTTTGGCACTGAGCCAAAAACCGTAAGCGCAAAGCGGGATCGTGATGGGGCATTGCAAAACGCTGGGTGACGCCTACCAGACAGTGAAAAAATCGCACCAATCAGTCGAAAAATAAGCGAGATATACAACGGCAAACATTGCACACAAAATGGATGATTTTTATGCCACATTTTGGGAGCCGGCGACCCCAAACCCCTAACGCCCATGGTTTAATTGTGTCACACATTACATTCAGGGTTACCTAGTCTACAATGTTCCGCAACAAAAAATTTTGGGCCGCTTGTAAATTTTTTGGGAAAATTTTTTCAATTATTGTCACAAAATGTCAAAAAAATTTAGTCAACTTTATGGGGCAACTTCTGAGAAATGGATAAAAGTTTGAAAAATTGTACCCCCGCATGATAAGTGGGGGCTACTCTCCGACAACTTGGTGAACGAATCAGATTGATCCAACCCATAATTTCCAAAATCTGATGTCAACCGAAATCGACCCACAAAATTTTGGAAAATTACTTAACAGTCACCCCCTCGTCTCTTGTTCAATTGAAAGGGCTAAAATTTTGCTGGGACACGCCCTCCTCAAAGGCCCTTTGGGGAAAAAATTTCAGTGCTCCAGCTTGCCCAATCAGAAAGATATGAGGGGTCAAAGAAAAATTTTCCCCTCATGCCCTTTCAAAATCCCTTTGATGTGTTCGCCTAAAATTTCACCAGTGACCAGCCCTTGATGTCCATTACAGTGGCCAAAATTTGGTGCATGTAGCGGCCATAGCTTTTCGGCTAGAGAAAAAATTTGGGTTGGGGGAATGCACACATATAGCCTAGTCAATTTCCTAACAAGTAATGCAGGCATCAACTAACACTGTCCAAAAGAAAAATGATGACAACAATGGTCTAGACAGGGGGAAACACAGGAGAGCAGGGTTCCTCCAAATATTTTCGGTGGATTCCCCTTAGTTTGGAACATCTAAAATAAAAATATAATACAAAACTCGATGTCACTTGATGCAATTTCTGGGGTGCAATAATGCTCCAAAATATACATTTACAGCTGAGGCTCCACCCCAGACCCTAATGGGGGAGTTTAGAGCACTCTGCTAAACCCCCAAATAATTAAAAAGTCTACTTCTAAGGGAAGGAGAAACAAAGAGAGGAGGCGTACTTCCAAACAAAACTTTAGTAATACACCACAGAATGTATCAAATACAGAAGAAGCAAAAAACACATGTATTGATCAACTCACATTACATCTTCTCTTTGCCTTGATTATTGTACGATTCTGCAGCACATTCTCACTGGCAGCAGTAAATGTGCCAGCCTCAACACAATTTATTGAAGCATCATATCAGTATTGTATCACAAAAATGAATAAATGCCAGTGTACAAACAGGGTGGCCAGTTTTGGGCCAAAAAAATCAAGAACTTTCAAATACTTTTTCATATTCTGGACCGATTTTGCAATATTTTACCATGTCATGTTAAATGCTTCACACATCATATTAAAAAATAATACTCACATAATGGTCTCTACGATTTTGAACAATGAAAATTCAAGGTCTTTCAACACCCTCTTCCATCAAATCCCAAAAATTTCCAGAAGCTAATCAGCTTCCAGGGACTTTCTAGGTCGAAAAAAAACCAGAAATTTTTCTCAAAGACTTTCAAGAACCTGTGGTAACAATAGATATAATCGACAAAACCAGAAGACACATTCATTATAAATGACTAAGGCTGCGTTCACATAGACATAAGTACGAATACAAGTATGGGTCCGGGTTTTCATTTATGGCCCATAGAAGCTTCACTTGTACGAGTGGAGCGTTCATGGTCACTTGTACAAGCACATAAGTCAACACATGTCGGCCATATCGAAAATTCGCAGTGAAATCGAATCAAGGAAATGCTTTGCCATCAAAACAACAATATTCAACTACAAAGTTACTATTTTTACAAATGGCACATCTCTAACGATGAACAATTTTACGATGACGTCAATTATGACGTCAAATATGTGCCACGGTTTTTATAAATTATAAAATTGCTATTTACGAGTAGTTTACTTTCTACGAGTTAGATAAAAACATGACCTGCACAGAAACTACTCGTACGAGTGAAATTCACAGGTAACCCGTACTCGTATGTATGTGAACGACCATCAATCTGCCAGTGAAATACATGCAAACTCGCGTTTGCTGGAACTCATATATGGGAACCCGTACAGCGCTGAACTCGTACTCGTGTTTATGTGAATGCAGCCTAAAGGCCATAGCATCAAAAAAACAAAAAATTTGAGCTAAAGCTCACAAGACGTGCGAAAGCCTATAGCAGTTCCGGTTCAGTAGTTTAGCTGAAAATTGGGGTGTTCACGCTAAGTTAATACACAAATACCAAATTCTCTATCTGGATCGCATAATGATAGTTCCGTGGCGCCACCTTGTTAATGATATAGACTTGTGTGGCAGCCCGAAATCGCCAAAAAAATCCATAAAACTCCTATTTTGCCGTTCAAGGTATTTAAGGTCACTGAATTCGGCGCATATCAAGAGCCAGTGTACGACTTCCTATTAGTGATTAATAGTACCTAGGCCTTATCTCTCACTGTTACTAAGATATAGCGACTTATTGGCCAAAAATTGCAAATTCTGCCCACCCCCTTTCATTTAGCGCCCTCGTTCAAGGTGACCCCCTTCGAATTTATGGAAAAGCTTTACGGTTCCTGAAACTAGAGTCTTCCAGGCAGCCGATGGTGAAGATTTGGTGATCATATCTTGCACCATTTTTGACTGATCCACTCGTGTGACAGACAGACAGACAGTTGGATGGACAGAATTGCGATGGCTAAGACGCGCTGAAAGCAGTAGCTGCTTACACGCGTAAAAAGCCAGACTTTTTCGAGCCCCTGGCCACAATTTTTGTCCTCAAGCTGTCCTTGTGGTTAAAGACAGTGCTTGAAGACCCCATCTCTTCCATGCAAAAACTAGAAATCCCTGCTTGCCAATCACAGGATCCAATCAGCCAGCTGGAAACACCCATAACATGTTCGCAAAGCAGCATACACGCAGACAATTTCTGAACAACAAAAAACATTTCACCTGCTCTTCAGGCTGTTCCTTGTCCCAATTCTGATCTGTCAAATATGTGTCAGCCACACGTTTAGCCATCTTCCTGCAATACAGCACAAATATGAGCACTGTTCAGATACGGATATGGTCTTGTGCTGACAATGACACTGTGGGCCAGTGTATCGTGCGGAAGTATCCGTTGCTGAAAAGAGAACGTGAAAGTAAAAGAAAGAGGTCACATAGGAGGACTACAATACTTCAGACTCAACCAACTCTTCCTCGATCCAAGGAACGTTTGGTATGACACATTCCTTTTGATGCAGTTCTTTCAGCTGCAATTCGCCACAGTCTTCGTCGATTTGGTGTTAGTTCACAAGATCAGGAAATGTACTGCTAATTACATCGGCTTTCCTGTTTTCACGCAGTTCACCACTGCAATTTTCACATGCAGCCAGGCAAGGCAAAGCATTCTTTACACATGTGCACAGGTTTGACGTACATGGATGCCGCTTGTCAGTTACTATCTTGCACCTGCACTTGATAACCTCAAGTAGGTCTTGTTAGAGCTGGGTTTGTGGCAGTCCTTATTGGCGTGTATCGTCCATCAATGATCGTCCATGCCCAGTCCTCAGGGTTCTTTTCAAATGCAAGAAGGGTTTGCCATTGTACAACCTGCAAGTGAACACGATATATGTGGTACAGTGCAGCAATGCTTGTCTCTGTCAGCGGCAAAATAGGCCTATTAACGATCATGATTATGATTCTCCGTCACTCGAAGTTGCATATGCCGGCATATATGTGGCACATGCAGCATATATGTGCCACATATTTCACCAAGTTCTGCATATTTTCCCGCATATTTTGCCTTAGAAAGTTTTGCACATTTCAAGAAAATTCTCTACTATAAGCCAGCATCTCTACCTATTAGAATCTGAGAGATAAGTCTACTACCTGTACTTGTACAAGTATATAGTTACCAATAGTGCCCTTTCACATATTGGGCGCCAATAATACCTGTATAAGTTATATTAACGTCCGTATTATTATAATATTCCTGGACAACATCAACAGCACTATTTAACGACGACTTTGCCTTGCTGAATCAAAGGTAAACAAGATATTGCACTGCACATTACTTATACTATCGCTCACTACCATTGTATCAAAATAACTCGTTAACCCGAAAACAGATAACGGTGGATTTTTAACCCAATAATCTACACTAATTAAACTGTCGTTTGCAACAAAAATCGCTTTGTTCCAATTTTTCTCCACCCATTGCACAACGATTATTTTACACTATCACAGTATTACGCTAACAGCAATTTTGGAACGGGGGGGGCAATATTTCCATGTGAAAGTTCGCGGGTGAGAAAGTTCCGGTTACCGAATTGTCTTGGTGATGAATCGTTGTAATGTGACAGCGCGAATGCGTCAAATAAAGCTTATAGTTTGTTTTTCATACATGTTAACCACTAATGTTCACCATTCAAACATAAAATGCGAAAACGACATAATAACAAGTCACACTTTGACGATGTTTACGTCTAATCGGACCAAACCAGTTCCACATTGGGGGTTTGAACTAAAAGCATTCTTGAAAGCAACGCTGAACATACATACAAACCAGTGCTGTAGACTTTGATCACCCAATCTTAAATTGCAAATTTAATTCTAAATTTATATTTTAACGCGTTTGGCGACAATAATGGATAGTACCTTACTTAAGTGACAAGATTTTTTTGTCTACTTCGATGCACATCCCTTGATAAAAATGAACTATTTGGGTACAATTGAGGTATGATTCATTTGTAGGTATGATTCACAGACAACGCGTTGTTTACTTTATTTATCGATTGATTGCACCGATGATGTTTATGTTGAAATATTAAAATTTGTGATAAGTCGAAAAATTAAACTAAACAACGCAAAGAAAAAGCGATTAATTGCAAAAATGTATTATGACGTCACAAAGTTCAATGCTTTGACATGGACATTATAAATATTTATGTGCTTTTTGCAATCCATTGATGAATTAAACAACCCGAGAAAATTTAATGTGATCACCTGACTTTGTTTACAATTATTGAGTCGTTGATTTTTTTTGCAGTTATTTGTATTTCCAATACTTAATGTTTAAATTATGGATGTTGCTGTTGGCGAATTGTTTAACACACTACGAGTAAAGCCTGGAGAGGATCTTGAAGATATATATGACGGTTATTTTATGTCCCTCGTGAATCTGTATTATCGCTCAACTCGAGATATGCAGCAGTTAGTGTAAAACATCAGAGGTGTGCGGTCTGCGGACGCGTAAGTCCGCGGTACCAGATCTGCAGGATTTTTTTTAACTAAACATAGCCGAGCTTGCAAACGTATTTTAGCGTACATTGGTTACAAAAATTTTGCTTCATGAACATTTCCTGTCTATCTCTTCCATTTTGTTATCATCTGAGTGATAAGAAGAAGCTGCAGCTTTAAACATGATCTACTCTTTCACATATGGCCCGCTACCCATTCCCACCCCGCGACGTGGTACGAATCTTTGTTGCAATAAATATTTCGTAACCGGTCACGCCATCTCCCTTGCATCACCAGCAACTCTGCGGTTGTAAAATGCCACTTCACTGTCTGATGTTAATTAGTAACTTACGGACGCTTGACTGCTTTCCTACACTCTTTCATTCAATCATTCTAAGCCTCCACCTCTTCCCTTTCATATACTAGATGCAACGCCGCAAGCGATCTCAGTTTGATCTGGACGATAATGCCGGCAGCCAGAGAAGCGACACGGTTGTTTCGCCGTGGCATGCTGTTTAACGTTCACGGCAGTCTAGATGCTTGAGCTGCGCCGTTTGGAAATCATAAAACCGAAACCGTCATTAGAGAGCACAAAAGCGCGGTTTTGAGAGGTTCGATATTGCTAAAAACCGCAGTTCCGGTGTGGATCTCGATAACCATAACAACACCAATAACAGGTAAGGTGCCAGTAGAGTGCAGTGGCCACAGCCATCTCCCTTGGCCATGGCCATTTCCCTGGCAGATTACAGCCAGTGCTGCTGGCACCATGTATCGTGAAGTAGTGTTGTGAAAGGCTTTATATGTTGTTTGGACTTTTGTCCACTGGTTTACAGTTTGATATTTATGCATTGAAGAAGTGTTATGCATAACAACCATTTCAGTGTGGTTTGTTCGCTTGCAGAGACATACGCTCAGCTGTATAGACGTCAGACTACAAATGATGACTTCAAGGAGCTGGATGTAGGCAGAATAAAACGCCAGGCTCCCTTGCTTACTGAAAGTGATTTTCGTTATGCTGGAAAACAGGTGTCTAGAAAAGATATTGAAGAGCAGATTTCTGCTTCAGGTGTTGTATTTGATTTACTTTATGCAGTGATTAATTTTAGTATACATTTTATGTAGTGACGTATTTCTTGACATGTAGTTAGCGTAAAATGACAAAAATGTGTTCAGTTATGTTTACTTTATTCTGATCTCACTTTGTGTTGAGCTCTATTAAATGACTGCAAAAACAGTGGTGCAAGTCTTAATGGCTTAAAATGGAGCATCTTGTTAGAACGTTGATGCGTCTGCAGAATGTTGGAAGGGTTGAAGAATGTAACTTTCATACGTAAGTTTTTGATAGATGACAGTAGTGATAGTAATCTAATACTAGGATCATTTATAATTACAATTTACACTAATAAGTTTGTGTGCAATTTATCATATCAGTGTTTGAGAGACACAGGCACATACTCTGTACCTAGTGGGTTTTGTTGGGTCAAACAACGTAACAAAAAACCTACTCCAAATCTTATCTAATTATAGTTTTTGCACTAATAATCTCCTGAGTAGCAGTTCTCATTCTAGCCTTAAATTGCATCAGTTTGATTCTTCAGAAACCCTGGTTTAACCGAAGAAAAACAATAAAATCCACCAGGTAGGTTTTTTAAAATCTTAGGTTTTTAGCTCGGTTTTTTCAGTGTTGGGATGATGTGTGCAGATGAGGGGAGTTCTGGTTCAGAGACTGACAGTGATGAGTCTGATAATGATGTCTTTGAGAACAACATGAAGCCAGATCAGCACCAAGAAACTGATGAGTACGGAGCTTAATCACTTTTTTGTTATTAAATTGTGTCATTTTTAACACAGTTGTCAGATTAATCGTATTTTAAAATGTGCTATGTTATATCAGTCATCAATAATTCTAGTGACTGTATGCAAACCACTGCCGATGATATATGCTGCCATCTGGTGAGCACAATGGAAATAACAAGACATAGATTTGGCCAAGGTTTGCACTCTCTGAGTGCTCTTTCTGTATTATAAACTTTCATCTGACTTTTGAAAACTGACTTTTTGAAATGATTGTGCAGAATGACTACTTTCTATACATGATGCCTTTTTGGCATTAAATGTATACCGGTAATTTTTTCTGTGTTTGGAAATCCATAGTTTTCAGATGCAGTTCTTTATGTTAGGATTTGTTTTGTAGTTTTCGTGAAGAAGGTCAGTCCGATAAAAGTGCAAGTGACCTGGTTAGTTCCGATGATGACGTAGAACCAGAGTCAGATGATTCAGAGCACGGTAGTGATGAAGATGATGATGATAAAGACAGTGAAGGTCTTATCAGTGGACTAACTGAAGTATCAGCAGATGATAAGGCTACATCTAGTGCATTTCACACAGGTAGGTCATTCAGAGATCACAGTGCACTGAATGTGAATTTTTTTATTTCTGACAGTTTCTAGTAATAATTGGTCATACAGAATTTTCATTTCTAAGTGTGTGTTGATATTTGATGTAGGATATTTGGTGGTTTACCATACTTTGTGCTTTTTTGGTAAAATTTGTAGCCTTGTGTGAGTCCCTGAAGTGTAGAATAGACTCGTTACATTTTTCGCTTTTGTACATTTTACGGTATTGTGCAAGTTTGTGTGCACATGTGTGTGCTTGTGTGATTTTTCTGCTGTTTGTGGCAGGTTTGATAGTTTGCTGTTGTTATTTATTAAAGTTTTTGCATTGTTAGTTTGTGATTGTTTTGCTGTAGTTTTTGGTTGTGATCAGGGTGAGAGACCCAGGTGGAAAAAACCACTAAAAACCGACTCTAATAAAACCCACCTAAACTTAATCCAATTTGTTTCTTGTTCATCATAATCAAATATTTTGTTATGGTTAAGTTTTTTTTGGAACATCTGAAAGTATAAATTTGCAAATTCTTGGATATTCTATGCTCTGAGGAAGACGTTAATCAACCAACAAACTTATTAGCAGACTTAGCTAAGTTTAAGTTGGGTCTTTTAAAAAATCCAATAAAACCTAACAGGTTGGGCTTTTCAGAAAATTGGGTTTTCTATTTTGGAGCCATGCGCAGTAGAATATGTTTTTTTGTTATCTGTTGTGTGAAGTGTCGGAGACAGATGTTGCCAGTGAACTGGAAAAGGGGAAATCTACTCTTCAGCAAATCAGTAAGCCACTTTTTACTTATTACTGTTATGTAACTTTTGTTTCAGTTTACGCTAATGAAGTATAATGTTCCAACACTGTGCTAGTTTTTAGCAGATTGTACTAATGGTCATGCTTATGGCACGTTGTTTTGTCTTGTCTGTGTGTAATATGTGTGTTGTGGCTAAACTGTACACATCATCGAAATGCTGTCTCAGGAAGCAAATACAGTTGCCCGGTCACTTGCTACGTTGTAGTACCAGTTTGGACCCCTACACCTTCATTCTCCTAAATGGCAGTACTAGCTGCAGCCCAAATACTTATATTGTGAATTGTAGCAAACCGCAGGCTGCATTTTACGACAGCCAATGAAAATATCAATGTTAGGCAATATCTATACCAATATTGTTCTCATTCTTAGGTGTGGGCTTAAACAGAGTTGTGGGAGGGGCGGTCAGGGTACAGAAAGCAATGACATTGTACGTGTGATTGTGAGTGTTTCTGTGGGTTCAAACAGAGTTGTGGGAGGAGTTGTTACGGCTGCGAATCAGCCTGCAGAAAGCGCTGGTTATTGTCAACCAACTGCCACAGCCTGACACTTGGCAGATGTTTATGAGTCAAGCTGATGAACCTGCTCGACAGGCCTCGTATACAGGTCATACTCACTCTGATCTCTGTCTAGAGAATCTTTACATGGTCGGGATATTTCACTGCTGTCTGATTATTGCTACGTCGGAACTTCTGGACAGAAGTGCAATGAATTTGTCCGAAAATATCCTGCTTTTGATAATGTGTTGTACAAAATGTGTGTGAGTAGTAAATTTGTGTAATTTACGTGTTTACTGCTATCCCCCTCTCTTCTTTCCTGCTTTGAATTTGTTTCATTGTCCGATTCTTTTTCAGGACTAGGAGGCTCTATAGGCATCAGTGATTGGTTGTTTCTGTGCACTGGAAGACTTGCTGCTATTCTCTCCTTGTGGCTATACTTGCATTATTGTTTAATAATGTTTATTCATATCATTTGGTAAATAAACATTCATAGTAGAATATCAGTTGTTAATACAAGTATGTTGTGTTTAGTGCGAAGCTTGTTGAAGCGTTTACTGGACAGTTTGTGGCTGCTTCAGACTACGATGTTGGCATCAAATGCTGACACAAAGGCTTTGCTACAGGCAGAACAGCCCGGCAACTCAACGTTAGTACTCACGCAGCTTATCATTCATAATATTCATCGTGTCATTGATAGTACTCACGTTGTCATTCATTGCTCCACACAGACCAGCTCAACAACTCAACATTAGTACTCACAGTGGCATTCATAGTATTTATTGTTTCATTAAAACCCATGTTTCGCACAAAAGGCCCAATAAAATTTACCGGATTGGGCTTTATAAAACCTTTTTGCAGCCTTGGTGTCGTCATTGGGTGTATGAACTGACTTCTGGTGCATCTTGTGGTCTGTCCAGAAGCAGTGCTGAAAGGCCAGCTGCAGCTGCTGCTGTTGATGATGAAGAGATAACGAGTGAGAGTGAAGCCGAAGCAGATAATAAACCCGCAGACTCCAACTCTGATGATGACCGACGATTGAAGCGCAAACTGAAACTGACGGAGTTTCCAGATCTCCTCGCCAAGAGACACAAGGCATATGAGAAGCACAGGTAATGTGTGCGTGTGCTTGTGTGAGTAATATTTGACTGCAGTTAGCAGGTTTTGTCATATGCTCGATCTGGTGAAGACTTAATTTTTTATGTTATTTTTGGTTATTTTCTCAAATTTTTTTTTTCGCACTGTGGAGGATATAGGGTATATTATTAAGGTATGTGAGCAGTTTGGAAGTCAAAACTGTGTTAAGTGTAATCCTAACAAGAGACATTTTTAAACTATAATCTATGATAATGATAATGTCGGGCACAGTTTGCACTTTGTGAGCTTTGATTACATAGCTTGTGTTCTGCGTCGTCATCATCACTTTTTAGTCCGCCCGAAAGCGATAGCTTGCGGAGCGGACTTAAGTTTTACCCCTGATGTTTTTTTTTATTATTTTTTTTCCACTCGCGAAATCTCCAAGATGCGTGGGCCGACCAGCGTGAAATTTTGCACGATGGTCAGTACTAGGCCGAATTTTATAATGCCGGTCCAAAATTTTGGGGCGCGCACCCCAAAAAAATTTCAGGGGCAAAAAACATGCAAAATTTGGCCTGATTTCGGACGACTTCGAAGTTCGGCGGCGAATATCTCCGAAACAGATGAAGATATTCAAAATCGGTGAGTTACTTAATCTACCGCAATTCCTCACGCGTTAGGCGAAACAAGTCCGGTGAAGTTTGGTCCAGTGACCTTGTAGATCTCGATGATGAATCGTACCCACGCAAAGTGCATTTTTCGGAAGATCATATTTCGGCCCCTAGGGAGTGCTGCACCCTCAAATTTTTACACCTGCTAGAGAATCACCAAGTCTTACTAGCGCACCCTTCATCGGGGACGGGGGCCCCCTTTACAACTTTTTTCAAAGGGGGGGGTTAAAAATTGGCTTAAAATGCAATAAAGGAGCGCTTATAACTTCGGAGTTAGGGGGTATAGCCCGACAAAACTTTGGCACGTGACGTGGCTCTAGGTTGGGGTGTTAACGCAAGTACGAAATTTGGGGGCACCGCCCCCCTTAAAATTTGGGAGGGCAAAAAACGTCCAAAATTTAGTACGTTTTACGACAAGTTTCGAGTTTGACCGCGAATATCTCTGGAACCGATAAAGATAGCGACATAATCTAAATGGCGTTGATGAGAGTGATTCTTTCGGCATTGAACAAAAGAAAATTTGTGAAATTCCGTCCACTAGGAACCAAGTTATAAGCGCTAATGTTGACCTACCCTAAGTCGACAATTCGCGTTCGGCGTATGCCAATGCATTTGAGTTCGGGCCACGTGACTTTGATGCCAGGGAAATTCTCCCCTTCCCCTCTTTACCCTCCCCCCTAATTTCCCTGAATCGGACTTAGGGCGCCGGGCGGACTCACGTTGGGCTTTGCCCCAAATTTCTAGTTTAATTATGCTTTAGTTTGCAAAAGATAACAACAATCAGTAGTTGAGTTCTGCAATTTTCATTGTATTTCTGCTTGAGTGCAAAAATTTATTGAAATTACTCAGTTAGCTTGAGTTAATTTTTGGAGATTAATCAAATAAAAATTTTAATTGGTGCCAACCCTGGTTGTTATTAGTATTGGACTAGTTTAGCCGAGTATCATCTGTCTCATGTATGACAGAACTTACTGACAATCTGGGCATCTGTCTGCTATGACCGGTTTGACTGCAGGAATGCTACAATACAGAAATGGCATGACAAAACTCGCCTCATGTCAAACAAAGTCGGCGGTAAAGGTTTTGAAGCATTTGACCAGTCCGTCCTCAAACAAATTCAGCAGGTAATAGTGTTTACTTTTATTAGTGTAATAACTGCAGTTCCTATTTCTTTCTTAAAAGAGTTGTTACCGAGTTACCGTTAACGCATGTTTAGAGCAACAGAAATTTTTAAAAACTTAACTGAACTGAAACCAATTGATAAGTTTATTTCACTGCTGTTCAGTTTAATTTACACGGTGTTTCATAAAAAGGATCCCTTTTTATTTTCATAATTCATGCAAATGATGATCAATTTACGTGAAATTTTTACTAGTTGTGATAAATCGTTGAAGTTTTATAGTTGCAGCCACAAAAAGCATGCAAAACGATCGCATTTACAGGTCTGTAGGGATAGTTGGTCTTTCACATGTTCAAGCAAGACAGTGCACTATCACACCGAGCTTGCAAGATGGTTGAGTTTTTGGATCACGAGATGCCCGATTTCACGTCCACATGTTGCTGAGTGCTGGCACGATAAGCATTTTTAACTATCGAACCTGATTAAGTATACCATCAAAGCAGGGTAGCAAGTAACAGCACTAGTTGAGACAAGCAAGCTTGTACTCACGACACATTATGTCGTCAGCATTACGTCACGACTAGCAAAGAATATTTAATCAACTGCTATATTTTGTTGAAATATTTTAATTAGTATTTCTTTAGTTACGACTGGTAAAAATTTTGTGTATTTCATGTACAAAGCTAGTTCAGTCCAATTCTGTCACTTTCAACACACCATTAGTGGAAATAACTGAGTGAGCATGTTAATTATATGCTTGTTGCCATTATGTTATCACTTTTACTATTATGGTCACCTTTGCCGTATCTAGAGATATAGTGTAATGAATATTTCATTGTATGCCAGAAAAGTAGCCATGTTAAAAGTAGATGTGATTATTAGGTATCTTAGCAATTTAACCTCAATGAAATATTTGTAAAATTTGGTTAACTTTGTCTCTCAGTATTAATTGTCTGGTGTGTTGCATGAATGAACCGTAGCAAAGTAGTGTAGCCAGAGGGGGTGGTCACAGCTCTGTGATGGCTTTCACATAAAGAGTTATACACCGCCTTTAACTGGTTTTTCTGTAGACATTGGCAGACAAGCCTCGGCTGCTGGCAAGAACTCGAATCAATCGGCTTGGACATCAAGTGCTGGGCAAACCTTCATTCTCTGCAGATGCCACTACAGATCAGCTGCCGGATCAGCCAGACCTGGTATGCTTACCTGGTATCTAGTGAACAGCAAATGTTTAACAGCACTTACTGAAATACAGTTTTGAAATAAATTTAGAACTATTCAGCGTTTCTTACATTGAAGATGCCAAAGTTAGCAATCTGATACAAATAACCACCGTGTAATATAATAGTTTGGAGCATCTATGTTTCACACGGTAGTGCGTTGATAGAAATTAGATGTTGTGGAAAATAGGTACATCTTACATAATTTTATTGTCTTGACTATATTCGTGCCAAAAATTGTCAAAAGTTAGTTGAAATTTGTAACCCTTGGATTTTTTGGCAGTAAAAGTATGGGAACCCTGTTATACTGAGAGAGTATTGAAATTTTGAGCACGGAGTTGCATCATCCTATGTACAGTGACTGACCCTTAGCTTTAGAGAAATAAGTCGTGTCATTGTGTGATGCAGGGAGTTGCTTTAGCACGTGAAGACCGACTCAAAGCCGAAGATGCTGAGCTATTTGATGACAGCGACTTCTACCACCATCTACTGCAGGAGTTTATCCAACACAAGAATAGCTCCGATCCCGTTGTTCTTACAAAGTTCGTAACTTCTTTCTACCTTTCATCATTAAGAAACAGTGGCGTTGTGGGTTAAAAAATGTAGGCGGGGCATTAAGTTGCAACTTTTTGACAGACGTAGAAATTTTTCCAACAGAATTCTGACAGAAACTTTGCAAATTTGCCCCAGGGGAGATTACGGATAGTCAATTTCAGTTACGTATATTTTCCCCCTACATTTTCCTTAACTGGGGGTTCAGCCTTAAATTTAGCATTTTTTGACGAAAATTTTTTGATAAGAAGCTTTTCCAACAATTTTGGAAGAGCCAAAAATTTATGGTGCAACTGCCCCCCCCCTGCCCTGCCATGATGCTATTGTTAAGAAACTGGTGAGTGATGAGGCTGTTGCTAGATGTTTCCACTTGGCTTGATGTCATGTACCATGCTTCATCAAAATGTCTTTCCCGTGTCCATGTCACCATTTATTTTGTTGTCTTTCTTGATTCTGCCTCCCAGTTATAGAGCAGTGCATCAGCATTACTGGCAGCCGTCGACGTGCCCAAACCACCTGCAAAAATTCTCCCTATGAAAATGTGCCCCTTCACTGTATTTTTGCTCTGCGAGAGTGTCATTTTAACCTGTACAAGTATTCATCTGTACCGTACTGCAGAATCGCATCAAAGCATTAGTAATGTAACTTTTGTTTTTCATTATTGTATCAACTTGCAACATTGCAACTTGCTCTATTCTGTTTTTCTCCTTATTGCTTGTGGCGTTTGACTGTTGAGAAATAAAGGATTACTTACTTTCTTAGGTTGCATACTTACTGACTTAATCTTTCCTATTCTGACAACCAGTGTCCTTTCCTGGTGCAGAATTCCCCACACAGTCTCGTTTTCACTGCATTGCTAACTGTGAAAACTGTTTTATTTCTAGGATGATTGGTGTACTAGTGTTGGTGGTTTATTTTCGTGTGTTAATTGATATTCTATTTTATGTAATTTAGTCTATAATTCGAAAGTATTGCTGTGATTTTCAGGCAATGGCTGGAGATGCAGCAGTATCGTAAACGTGCCAAAAAAGTCGTTGACCGAAGAGCGAGCAAAGGCCGGAAAACTCGGCAAGTATTTATAGCCCAGGCCCTGAATGACAAAAATTGCTAGGTCGTTCCTAGGCAGAATTTACATAAGAAATCTGACATAAAGATAGCCTAGGAAAAAAATGAAAATTCTCCAGGAAGTTTTGTAAATTAGGCCCCAGCTTTACAGTGTTTAGTCAAACGTGAGCTTATTGACGTATAAATCATTGAATAATCTGTAAGCTGGTTAATAATGAAAGTTCATTACCTGTGCACTTTTGTTTTGTGCTGTGTAAGATATCTTCTGTCAGGCTAGTCAGTTTTTCTGCTGCTGTTATCAGAAATAAACTGTAATACAGTACGTTACACACCTGCAAAATCTGCCACCTTTATCCACAGTTTGCAAGATTTTAGTTAAGCAAGTGGACTTGTGATTATAATATATCATTTTGGATTGTATTATTTTCCTTCTGTTGGAAGTCTGTATTTACTTTTTTAACCCACAAGCCCCTGAGGCTGCTGTGCTTTACTACTGACGTTGTGTCTGTCATGAGTAGGTACAACGTGCACAAGCCGCTGATCAATTTCATGGCCCCATTCACCAATCCCGATGTCTGGACCGACGAACAGCGGTAAGCCCAGCATTACCATAGCAAGCTTGGCTGTCTTCCCTCTAGTCAAGTCGGTTTCCTGTTTCTTTTTCTCTTATGATAATCCAACCATTTAGTGGATATTCCTTTTTCAGTTGAAAGGAAAGAAGAAAGATGCAGACCTGAAAATTGCTGGAATTGGAACCTTTGTTGGGTCAGTGACTAGTGAGTCCCTGGTTCGCTGGCCAGTCTACCGCTAGGGCAAGTTGTTCACACACACGTGCCTCTGTCGCCTATTTGTGATTTTCCTTTATACCTTTTGTGTATTAGTTGAGAATTTAATCTCTGTTCCCAGTGCTAGTGTGAGTGTATTGTATTTCTATGTGTGTGTTGTGCAGAGACGATTTGTTCAAGAATCTGTTCGGGAAAAGTGAGCCAGCAGCAACGTTGCCTTAGTGTTGCCTTAGCTATAATCTGTTAGCCATTGCACATTGTAGCGCATCGAACTTCTGTTACTTTACTGACAGACGATATGAACAGCCGCAGATACTGAAACAGATTGAATTATAATCATCTCATGTATTCTAATATGCAATTAACCTGCATCGAAAGCTAAGCCCGGTGAGTTTTTGGGGTTTTTATAAAGGCCTAACTAATCATAGCCGAAAAGTCTGTTGGTTGATTCATCCGAGTTTTTACTCACTCCCCAGAGCAAAGAATAGGAAAGAATAGGCCTATCCAAAAATTTACTACTTCATAGGACCCGAAGTATCAAAAACTAAATGATAATAACGTATTTCGTTGTTACTGGAATGAGAAACCAAAGGTAGACAAAATATGTATGGGTTTTAAGCAGGCTGTTAGGTGGGTTTGAAAACTTATAAAACCCACTGGTTTTTGAGTGGGAGCGGGATATCTACCCTATTGTGCCCCAACTGCATTTTTTGCACTACATCGAGCATGTTGAAGTCCAGTTTCTATACATGTAGTGCCACTCAACTGAAGGATCAGCATTTGAGGCAGTTACACTAAAATTATGGTATTTAACTCACATGCTTGCAGTTTGAACACCCTTAAAATTTTTACTGGACTCTCCAAAATATTATTGCAGTTTTTAGTTTGCTTTCTTATGTTTACTGAATAGTTTGTGAGTGAGAGAATAGGGTTTAACATCCCGCCCGACACAGTATAGGTCATTTCGGGGACGGTCTTTGCAAGCAAAATTGCACATACACATAATAACTAAACGAAAAGTTTAACCTTTACAGAAAGTTTACTGAATGAAATGTTAGCATCTAGTCTGTTATGCTGCACTGTAGTGTCTTTAGTTTTCATGGGTACTATTCAGCGTATCGATTCATTTTTCACGAGTACTGTATTATATGACATGTCATGGAATAAAAATTAAATTCCACACTCAACTCTTCCATATTTTTTTTGCCAGTAGTCGGCAGAGTCACAGCAAGTTTTTAGGCCTAGATAACTGCAACAGTCAGCTGTTACTGTCACCGTGAAAAAGTTTGTAACATGCTTGAATTATAGAATATTATCACACTGTGATGTCTGCCTTGAATCACAATTAAGGACCAACTTAATTCACGATTTCACGTAGACCCGTAAGCGACTCACCAGCCGTTTTCTCGCTCGCTCGTAGGTAAATCTCGCTCGCTTTACTCGCTCAAGTCGATGCTTAAAGTTCTGCAATGTACAACAGGGGATTACTTTTATGTCGCACCCTGTATAGGCCTATATTGAGTAGTCCTTTTATAATTTCCTAAATGATTATGATCTTTATTAAATCACATGGAAGTTGATTCCATACTTGGCTTCCTTTAAATTTAAGTGTGTGAT
>Ga0209367_1001834_pt1 | contig 27109 bp, 12 predicted proteins | sample WorMetLIZISLAND2_FD_187412 | JGI IMG/M metagenome (GOLD analysis project Ga0209367, IMG submission 187412) | Marine gutless worms symbiont microbial communities from Max Planck institute for Marine Microbiology, Germany - Olavius geniculatus... ... | reverse complement strand
TACCTATAGTATCAACTTTAGCGACGCTACATCAGCCCTGGGGCAACAGCTGCTGAAGCTGCACTTAAACAACCCCGCTACTGTCTGTCGGCCATCCAATCTGTTTCTGCTGAAACTGGAACATAATTAAACTCGACCACCGGCTGAGAAGTCAACAGCTATCAGGTCATCTCATAATAAGGCCGCCCGTCTCGCGCTTGTACATCGAAATTTGTGACTCATGGCTTGGCGAACTCTTCAACCGTGAATCTGCACAGTAAATACGCTAATTACATCCACTGGCACATTGGTAACTGACCCCGCGACTGACGTACACGGTGAAAATCTTTATTTAACTACACAGCGGGAACACAAATAAAGTAACTAAACCAAAAAATACGAAAAAAACAAAATACATAATATTTAGTATGATTAATATTTATATGATATATGATACATACTAGGCGACAATTAGCAGCAGGGTGTATCTAAACGAGGGGCGTTCAAAGTTTGAGACGTGCATGCCGTGGCGTGACTTTCATAAACGAAACAAAAATTGTTACTTCGGTAACCAGTGTTGCAAAAAGACTATCAAAAAAATTCTGATGGCACGTAAGCCTACGTCGTAAATTATTCGCAACTTCATTTCATTATGCGGCCTTTACTGCAGCTACTTCCGGAAAATACTAGTGGCTGTTAAAAGTAAAAAAGTAAAGATCGTCAATTTGTATAGCGCATCGTCGCGAACACGCCTCTAATGCGCTTTCGTCACTAACCAGAGCCGCCGGCCGCACAGCCACCGCGTGCAGCCTGCAGACACAGGCTGACGCAGCGGCCGGCTAGGCAGCCCCACTCATCTGTACAAAGGTCCCTACCTTTCGTAACCCACATAAATTGGCTACTACTCATTTAACCGAAATCGGAGGGATGGCAGGCTGAGTTGGCCTGTTGGTTGATTGATAGCGGACGCTTTACCCGCAAAGTGGTCAAACAGCCATCCATCAGTCTAGCGCAGGATAGGGAAAGTTTGCCGGCCAGGACCGACGTTCTAGCCACTATGCTACGCCACCAACTCGTTCAGTCTCGTTGCGCTGCTGAATCGTGACTGGCGGCATAACGTTACTAATACTGATAACCATAACATAGCCTCTATACTGACTGGCGTGGCTGCAGTCATCAGCAAAAAAACAGTTGTTAGTCCGCCCGTAAGCGATAGCTTGCGGAGCGGGCTTATGTTTTAGCCCATATGTTTTTTTTGAACGCGAGATCTCCGAGATGCGTGGGCCGACCGGCGTGAAATTTTGCACGGTAGTCAGTACTAGGCCGAATTTTATAATGCCAGTCCAAAATTTTGGGGGCACACACCAAAAAAATTTCAGGGGCCAAAAACATGCGAAATTAGGCCCGATTTCGGACGACTTCGAAGTTCGGCGGCAAATATCTCCGAAACGGGTGAAGATATTCAAAATCGGATTTTTATTCCGTCTACCGCGATTGCTCCTGCGTTAGGCGAAACAAGTACGGTGAAGTTTGGTCCAGTGACCTTGGAGATATCGATGTTGAATCGTACCCACCCAAAGTGCATTTTTCGGAAAACCATATTTCGGCCCCTAGGGGGTGCTGCGCCCCCCAAATTTTTACACGCGCTAGAGAATCACCAATCTTACTAGCGCACCCTCCACCGGGGACGGCGGCCCCCTTACAACTTTTTTCAACGGGGAGTCAATAATTGGCTTAAAATGCAATAAAGGAGCGCTTATAACTTCGGAGTTAGGGGGTGTAGCCGGACGAAACTTTGGCACTTAACGCGACTCTAGGTTGGGGTGTTAACGCAAGTACGAAATTTGGGGGCACCGCCCCCTTAAAATTTGGGAGAGCAAAAAACGTCCAAAATTTAGTACGTTTTACGACAATTTTCGAGTTTGACTGTGAATATCTCTGAAACCGATGAATATAGCGACAAAATCTAAACGGCGTTGACGAGCGCGATCTTTTCGGCGTTGAACAAAAAAAAATTGTGAAATTTCGTTTACTACGAACGAAGTTATAGGCGCTCATGTTGACATACCCTAAGCGCATTTTTCGGAAGACCATATTTCGGCCCATAGGGGATGCTGCGCCCCCAAATTTTTACACGCGCTAGAGAATGACCAAGTCTTACTAGCGCACCCCCCACCGGGGACAGGGCCCCCCTTACAACTTTTTTCAAAATGGGGGTCAAAAATTGGCTCAAAATACAATAAAGGAGCGCTTTTTACTCCCCCCAATTTCCCCCAGTCGGACTTAGGGCGCCGGGCGGATTCACGTTGGGCTTTGCCCCAAATTTCTAGTTATTTTTGTTCTTATTTACAGAATTTGTTTTTTTTGGTATGCATAATAAATACGTGCAGCGATTTGCAACATGACGTCATACATGTTCCCTATCTGCACCTTCACCGCCGGCAGTCGATCACGCTCCACAGGTCAGCCTCAAGCCGTAGGCCTACTCTCGCTCAGAGTGGAAAATCTGGAATCAAAATTGGGCGAAGGTTTCCCTTCTACTTTTTAGTTTAAGCTTTCCCCCTTTGAACTCCATTGCTTCTCTGCCTTTTCTTCCATCCGCCTTTTTTCCTTCTCCTTTTCCTCTTGTTTTATTCGCGTTCTCTCCGCGCGCCCTACTCTCCTTCCTCTCCCCCTTCATGAGAGGCTCCACACATTTAATCCATAAGCGGGGAGTTTTGTTAAGGGTGTTGAGTGTTGACTGCCTAGTGAAAAATAGAGAGAAAGTTTTGATTTACACAAAAGTCCCCCTTACTTTAATTATTTTCACTGGGCGCAAACTGCGTCCACTGTATGTACTGCCTACAGGCCGGTAGCCAAAGATGGACTTGACTCTACTCCTTGGCCGCGAAGCGAGAGGGTTTAGGAGCACCGTGAGCCCTCCTTCCCAGTGCGGTCCGGCGCAAACTCCCGGCCGCAAACGCATTTTCAAACATTTCGAGTTTGAAATCGCCTATGCGATGACGACGCCATAAGCTATTTCCATGCTCTCGATTCAAATTTCTTGATTGCGGCTGATGAGGGAGAGTCATCAACCTCCCCCTTGGCTGCAGGCCTGGCATATTGAGCGACACGCCGCAGATATCCGAGTGTCACACAGCCGAAATATTTACAGCATTTAAAATATTTTAAAACATTCTCAGCTTCCAATAAAGTTACACAGAATAAAAACCACTGACTATGATGTTATCGATGACCCGAGCGCTGGTTAAGATAGATTTGTAGCCTGTCGATGGATCCGCCTAGCTGCCTGTAGCAGTCATTTGAGATGAGTGTATCGTATAAACTCGGCGAAGGGCAGGATCACGGAAGAAAGGTCACGAGTAGCAAGGACTCAAGATGGACTAATAATTCCAGTGCAATAAACGTCTGCTGTATGGCGGGGCCGCGGCACGATGACCAAGCCGAGTGCGGCACCACAGATTTGAAACCGGGGTGCCCCCGACTTTTTGTTCAAAGAGGTACTGGGGCACGTGCCTTTACGAGCATACTCAGTTACTTAAAATAGTGCCAAAATGCACAAAACACTTCACTTTTGCACAAAAAACGAAAAAATATACTGGGAAAGGGGCACAACCCTCTCCTCAGACCCCTTCTCCGGTGAGAAAAAGACACCCCTCCCCACATTCTACCCTCAAGTGCCCTTCTACATCCAGATCCTGGCTACGCCATCGTTCACTATAGAGGTACAACTGCAAACTAAACATCGTCTTCACTTTCCAGACAGTAAACGTCCAACCGACACAATGAAAGTTGTCGAAGATACTAAAATTAACGATAACTTTTTACAAAACACACTGCAAACGACGCAAATCTTCTACGACAGTTCGTCGGTTCGAACCGTACACTTCACGACAAAACAGAATAATTTTCATATCCCCTGTCTTGTCAGTTTGTTCCCTGTGCATCGCATGAAAATGAGGAGTCTGTACAGTACCCCACATTTCCTGTTGTGGCGCCGCCCATGACCATGCCTGGAGTCATCCGGCCTCCGGTCGAGGGATGAGTCTGTGGATGAGTGGAGGATGACAAGCAGATCAGCTGCTGAAGCAGCAGCAGCAGCAGCATCTGTGTCTCATTTGATTGCAACATAAGTCGAGAAGTCTGCGTGCGTCGCTAGCAGTTCAGTCCCTATGCACGCCATTTGCCGCGCTCCGCTGATGCCTATAGAGACATGCAAACTGGCACGTTTTATTCTCACTACTTTCAATGTCCACCAGCCAAAAAACTGCATGGACTTAGCAAACGAGAACATCGGACAGGTGCAACTGAATATTGGGAAACTGTAAAAGCAACGACAGGCTGAACAGTCTGGAAACGTCTCCATGGGACGACGGCGGAGAGAAAAAAAAGGAAAAAGAAAAATTCAGTCTTTTGTCATAGTTTTACAACGTGACTGTTTAACATTTTTTTTAAATCACAGCTCGGCAAGCTTTCGGTAATACTAATTATATCGTATACCGAATAAACGGCGGTATTTTTAGCATCGGTAAACGGCGCATCTCTGATGCTGATTGGAGTTGCGCGCAGATTACACATCACATACGCACTTCCGTCGTCACTGGTCAACGAATAAACAAGAACATCACGGGAACGTGCACGGTGCCCCTTCAAAGACCAGATGTTATAATAACCTATCCAGCCCAACAGGCTGTCCTCAGCACACCGGTTCCTGGTTGCTTCAAGGGGCCGCGACGCTGTAGATGACGTTTCCAGATAAATGCGTGCGTCTGCGAGTGCAGTTATTGAAATCTAACGACCCCACGTCGTGGGTGATGCATCACCAACAGAACTGCTCCCAGGTGCCTCACACTTGACAATGTGATTATGTATAGACTATAGGTATTTGCTACTTATATAATTATTTAGAGCACAGTACAGTACTAAAAGCACAGCCAGAAAACATTAGCATGGGGAGCAAACGCGGGCGCGGTAAGCTAGGGAAAACCAGCGTCCGACTTAGAGTGCGCCAGAATGTTAGTAGTTCTATGTCTATGATCACTTTTGTGTGCAATGACATGTTTCCTCCGGCAAAAGTATTTTCATTTTTTTGTCGTTATTACGAAAAAATAGGCAATTGCTATTTGCGAAAGTGTTGCTAAAGGTTCAAAGTATAACCTATTCATGTCTGGGTCCGACGTCCGCCGAATTAACTTTAGAGCTTTCACGTTTAGTCACGCCGGTGCATGGACACCGGCATTCTGTTTAAATAAGCCCACAGAACTGTGACGCAAGAGACTTAATGCAAGCACAACATGCATGCTGAGCCCGCTGTCTCAATGTCAGTGTGTAAGTTGCAGTGTCTTCTTCTGACACCTGACGGAACACGTGGACTATATACGTGTAAACTTAATCCGTGTCAGTAATACCCCGTTTACACGATCGAGCAAACATCGAGCAAATATATAGCATGCATAAAGCATAGCAAACATCGAGCTGGCTCGTCCAGCTAATATATAGCCAGCTTGTCAAGCCAGCTTGATCGTGTAAACAAGGTATAAGTCGCCCACTAACAGTTTCTATTTTGATAAATTCACGAATTGTTCTTCTGACTGAAATTGTTATTGAGAATTTCGCTGAACGTTTCAATAAACCATTTTCACGTTGTTACGTTCAATTTATGGCGTATTAAATTTTAAAAAAAAATAAAAAAAAAACATTCCATGTCTTTGAAGTTTTATTTTCACTTTCAAAAACAGCTTGTTAAAAACGTCAAAAACAGCATGAAATCTTCGTGAAATTTTGAGCTCGACCTTTTCCCTGGCCGTGAACCTGTAACCACAACCCAAAAATTAGCGGATATTATGTTGTTTAATGCAAAAACGAAGGTTGCAAGCGAGTATTTGCTACGTGAAGGATAATTTCGTTGTGTGGTTCAAAAGCTAGTTCGTGCCGAGATAAATCATTCCGTGCAATAATCCTATAGCAACGCCGGTAGCATTATAACGCTTGTGGGCCGCGAGGTTGACTGACCACGCACAGAAGGAAATGCAGACTCGGCGCAAAAACTACATGCAGATTCGATAAAAACGACATGCTACACTATCGTGGGCAACTAAAATCTACTCATGCTACCGGGTTGGGTAAAATGCGTCCGGTGTGTCTAGTCCGTCTAGGTACGTCTGCGTCTAGTAACGTATGTAACTCTTACCAAATCAAACTCCAAACGTTAGTCCAGACCCTATCGCTATCCCTAACCCTATTCATAACCCTATTCATATTATCCTTCCCTTACCCAAAAACTGAACAATACCTGCCGTAAACGTAACAGACGTGGCTCCGGTGCGTCTGTTGTTCATATACGGATAATAGCGTTACTAACCTTAACCCGTACCAACCCAAACCTTAGCCCTGACGCTGATCTTGACCGTAACCCTATCCCTGATCGCGTCTTTAACTTTTATCCCGACCTTACTTGCACGAGACGCACTTAGACAGCCGCATTTTACCCACACCCGATGCTATCGACCGGCGCCGCCGTGCACAACACCATTCGGATCGTGTTATGTTTATCGCCATGCAGTCATAAGTATGCCGACTTCCGCTTCCGCTTATCAAGTGCGAGCCCGACTAGAAGCCGACAGCCAAAAACCGAAACTGAACAGCAGCGACTGAAAAATAAGTAGCCAGCCACTAGGCAGATCGGATGACGCACTGCGCGAACTCAGTCATTAGTCGCTTCTGTACAATACATCGAAAAAAAATTTAACGAACACGCAACACGTAAAAAGTTCACACCATTTTCGGTTTTTCTCACACTTTTTCGTTTTCCAGTTAGTGGTCCATATAGGACAGGCGGACGGACGGACGAACAAAACCTGTAATGCGGCCTATTAAGACGATCGTATTCAAGAATCAGCAAATCGGGATTTTCGAAAAAAAGTCAAAAAGTCGATGAGCATGAGAACCTCATAAATACGTCCAGCAGTAATTCGTAAAAGCGCACCAGACTCCACTGGCGTAGCCATGGGGGAGGCACTGAGAGCACATGCCCCAGCCACAGCCCCCCTCCTAGGAGCCCACTCAGTTACTCAAAATAGTGCCAAAATGCACCAGAATGCCGGATTTTCACAGTGGCGGCGGCGGGCGGGGGTCCAGAGGTCCGGACCCCCAGCCTCCAACAGGATGACCAGGCATGCCGCGGATATGAAATTTTCCATCCATATCCATATCCATATCCACAGATTTTCTATGGACATCTATGGATCCATACCCACAGACGCTTATCCTGCGTATTTCCACAAAATAGAGCAGTGCAAGAGCGTCCATCCCCCAAAATATTTTTATTTTTTGGAAGTTGCTAAAAATAAGTAAAAATACAAAACAAACACACATTTGCATTAAAATATAAGCTTAGTTAATTATTTCCAGACTTTCGTGTAAATCTACATAATTTTGCTGCTTTTGTTTTTCGTCAACCGTTAGATCGAGTCTTAAGTATTATGTCGTCTCTCGGTCCGTAACCCATGTATTGTGGCTAAACAATACGTGGTATAGAGATCGGCGATGGTATTGTTGGATAAAGCGGTAGCGACTTCCTATAAGCTTTTAAAAGTAACAATGTCTCTATCTGCAGTGATTTGGCAGCAATTTTGAACGCAATGTTGCTGCCTGTAGCCGTCAACAACGTGCGCCAAATTGCCATATCATATTCTAATGTTAATTCTAGCGTTCACTATATCAGCGTCACCATAGCGTGTATGAGACTGCAGTCACTCTGGGAAATCGCTTTCTTTACAGGGCAGAAGTCGGACGCTGGCCTTCGGATGTAGGCGGTACGGTCGACTTAACCGAGCGACAGCTATAGGATTCTTGTTTTCCAGGGCGGGCGCAAGTTGCATTTATGCTCGCCTAGGGTGGTGTAGAAGTCTTTGAGGCACACTTCCTACTAGCATTATATACGTTATTAAGCAAAAAATATAATTTTGTTAGCATTAGATAAATAAAATACAAACTCACAAATGGATAGACCTTTTGTTGCCAAACCAACAGCATTAAAGGACTAAAGATTAAGATTTGTTGCTGCTATAGTGCTAATAAATAGGCTAACCAAATAATGACGTGCTGATGTCACCGATTATTCATTTGACGAGCAAATGAAGAGTAAGAACGTCAGGCAGGGAAATATTCTATAGAGACAAAGCATATAAATATTGAATCCAATTAGCAAGTGCGCCAGCTTAATATCCATGGATATATCCACAGGACGGCATAAGTCTGATATCCACACATGGATATATCCATGGATATCCATATCCACGGCAAGCCTGTGAATTACTCACCTTTTACGTCCCGGTTGCGGCTGCAGACTGCAGATGCGACTTCTCGTCTATACACTCCAGAAGATGTACGTTGATCGGACCGACGACAGAATTAAGTTTTGTCCTGCGTCTATAGCTAATTGCCGCACACGGTTGCAACAGACGACAGCGTGTCGCAATATGTCTAGCCTATCTCTCTGTGCAAAGATGCCACTATGTTCTAGCCGACTCGGATGCAGTGGACGGTCTATACAGGCACGGCATCCGGCGAGCGTACGCTGCGATGAATGAATGAGACATTGAAATGAACGAACCGAGTCAGTCTCTCACAGCAGAGTGCCGCTCTACAACGTGCCGTGTGCCAGGTTATCACCGCTAGCACGCCTAGCTGCTCTGTAGCCACCGCGCGGGCACACCACGGAAGATGCTGGCTTAGAGGTTCATCAGCAACACGTCTTATCACATATATGGGTAGCCAGGAAATTGTCTTGAGACACTCCTAAGCTCTTTCGTTCTCCTTAATTTCTTTTTCCTTTTTTATTTTTCTCCAAATTCGTTAGGTTGTCCTGCAAGCTCCCCACCAAACGCATTTTACGCATATTGAGCTCTCAAATCGTAGGGGGCTATCTCATGGCAGCATTTTAGTCGCTTAAATGCAATACGAATGAATGTTAAGTCGCAACTTCATGTGTTTGAAAGTGAGGAATACTGCTAAAGACAAAATTGATACGATTTGATTTGATTTTTGGTGTGCTGTCAATTTTGGAATTTCGATCGTCAATATTGCCTGCCTCTCAGTGTCTCTCTAGTTGGGCAGTGGCGAAACCAGAAATTTTAATTGGGAAGGGCATCGTCTCCCTTTTCCTCTTCTTTTTCCCCCTTTCGTCCCTCCCTCTTTTTTCTTTCCTTTTTTACCTCTCCCTTCCCTTCCTTGGTTCTCTCCTCTGCCTCTCTCCTCCCTTTCCTCAAAAATAAGACCCCTTATAAAATCTATATGGTCAAGGGAGTGCTGTGAGCTCACCCAGCGGGGTCTGGGGCGGAGTCCTAGCCGAAATCGAATTTGATGCATTTTATCTTTAAAACATGAGATCTAGTGGCAACAATTTTAATTATTTTTTCCGAGAATAAATCGACCATATTGGCAAATTTAGAGCACTTTAAACGTATGCTTAAGTTTTGTCTGGAGGACTGGAAGAAAATGCCTGAATTCCCTAGCCCTCTTTGTCTATGCCACTGACAACTGCGGCTGGGTTCCATGTTTTGCCAAAGACAATTTGCCGACAGAAAAAAGGCAGTTGCTCTTTCTGTCCTCTCGCTTGTTCATAGCGATCGACTTAGTTGAGTCGGTCTTTATGAACAAGGCTTTAGTCTCGATCTTAGGTCTTGGTCGTTCCATATACTGGTCTCGTTTCCATGACGGGATATGCCAATGCTATGATGAAAGTAATGGATCGTACGAGTGTTTACTTGACAGTGCCCCATAGATGTCTGGTTAACTAATTATTTCACCAGTCTGTGTCAATAGCCTACCTACGCATACACAGTGTTGTTCCAGTATGCTTCTTTCAGTGCGTTCCAGCCGGTGTGCTGGTGAGCCGTGACGGCCCAGTGCACGAGCATGTATCCAGTCAGGCCAGTGGCTTCTATCCCCCAAATCTAAAATCGAAATCGAGGACACGTTCCCCTCACTTTCGGGCTTAGTTTCCCCCTTCGGGTTTCTTGACTTCCCCGCCTCCCCCTCTACCCGTTTCTTTTCCATTCCTCCTTTCCTACCTACTCCCCTTCTCTATGCTTTATTCTTTCCTCCCCTTCTTGTTCATTCCTCCCCTTCCTCTCCTCTTCCCAAGGACACTACACCACTCTTAGTTCATAGGGGAGAGAAGTTTTGTTAAGGCTGTTGATTGCCCAGTGACAATTAGCAGAAAAGTTGTGATCTGCACCCTTAACAACTGTCCCCTATTTTCGCTGGGCGCAAGCTGCGCCCACCAGGTACAGGGATAGAAGGCCGTGCGCTGTCAGGCAGTCGGCGGGCCGAGGTACGCTAAGCGTAACCACATGTCGCGGACCACTGATTCACCGGCTGCATGCTGGACTGCTCGGTGGGAAGCATCATTAGTAGGATGAAGGAGAACCAGAGCGCGGGAAGTGGAACTAGAGTTGGGCGAATGGAATCAGACGAATTCTAGTTGGATTTGCTGGCCGAGATCGAAAAAGACTAGAATCCTTGCGGCAGCACTAGTAAAGATTTCGTCATCCTAGCGTTTACCGTTTTCAGTGTGACGAACGGACGGACAGACAGAAGCTAGGCTATAGCTAAAACGCGCGAAGCATTCTGCTGTCGCGCGTAAAAATGCTGTCGAATTTATTTAACTGATCGGCATTTGTTGGCACAAACTTCGAGCCTTTTACTGATTCCATTTCAAAAGGGCAAGGCAAAGATACTGTAAATTCTCAAATTAAAATATCGCATTTAATCGTCGTAGTTTCAGCGAGTTAATTTGCAATCCTGCACTATAAACCTACTATACTAAGTAAGTATTCTTCTCTCAAACAGTTAATCCTGGTACCTTTTTTATAGCTAGGATGACAGCGGGTAAGTATAATCTTGCAATGTTAGTTTCAATTCATCCAGTTAACAGAAATAGTTCGTTCGCGCACAGCACAACATGCTGCTCAAATGAGGTAGGAGAGCAGCCGTATCCTGATGGGACGGCGCACATGTACCATGACCGCCAGCCAGTGAAGCAAGGCGATGACAGGCTGACTGCTCAGGCGTGATCCCGGAAAACTTTTCAACAGAGAGAGGCAAAGGTGTACCTAGGATTTGAAATCAGGGAAGAAAACCCGTTCAGTGTCTGCATTTATGTTCTTCGCAACTTTGATGTAGGTCTACTCTGAATTTTCTCCCATCTCCTATGCGCTTCGTTTTCGATCTCTAACTATTACAATTTTGTGAATCAATGACTTTGTGTCTTGGTGCATGTACGAGAACGTATAAGCTATTTTAAGATTTCTGAGCAAATAATTCGAGTTTAGTAGATATGCAAGCACGAAAGAGTGATGGTTGGTGGTCTGGTGAACTGACTGACATCTTTGCAGAATCGTGATTCAGCAACAGACATTCACAAATGAGAATGCAGCTGACAAAGTAAATTAAATAAACTTAGACAATCTGTGCAACCCGCGCGTTAAACTCCGAATATTATTTGCTCAGCGATGTTGAAAGTTATTTTTGTTGCGTATCGACCAGTGACGGTGAATGAAAATTTTTATTGTGGCATAGCTCGTTTCCTACACATTTGAGATCGACTGGACACGGTCAGAACCAAAGCCTTCTATCTCTATACCTGATATGGCGCAGCTAGCGCCCAATGAAAAAAATAGGAAGGGGGGAAAGTTTTGTTAAGAGCCAGATTAAATTTTCTTTCTCCTATACGTTTCACTGGGCAATCTACAACCTTGACAAAACGTCCCCTATTTATCACAGGGCCATCTACACGGAGGAAAAAAAAGATAAAGCACAGGGAAGGAAAGTAAAATGACAAAAAAGGAAGGGAAAGAAGCGGATGAAGGGAAAGACAAAAAAGAAAGAGGCCCGAAAGCGCGAAAGCGAGGGAGACTTGGGTCTAATAGTGAGGGAAAGGGGAACCTGAACCCGAAAGTATAGGAGAATTTGCGCTCGATTTCGATTTCAGATTTGGGTGGATAGAAGCCACTGCACAGAACCAGGGTGCCCTCTCCCGGCCTAGTGTATACCCCCTGTAGAGACTTTTTCCTCTCGGCACGTGGCTTGCTTGTAAAACAGCTGGACGTCGCAACACTGTGGCGTCAAATTGCATGCACGCGCTGAAGCCGATTCACCGACGCACATTAGGCGGCCCTCAATGTTCCATTGCAGTAGAGAAGACCCACGTGCCGTCTCATCTCATCTGCGTGATGACTTCTTCTGGAACTCCTTAACTCCTCAAATTCGTCAGTGTCAAACCTTGGCTACCTTCAGACGTCAGTTAAAGACCCACTATTTTCAGTCAGCCTTTTCTGCCACCTAGCGTCCATCATCCTATGCACCCTGATTCTTTCTGAGACTTTGGCGCTTTATAAATCATTTACTTACTTACTTACTTACTTACTTACTTATCGTTTGCTCTGCACGTCGAGCCAGGCAATAGCCTTCTCCTCAGCCAAGTGTAGGCTAAGGCTGGCAGACCGTCGGGGAATTTCAAATCTGGACAATCGTTCACAATACGGGACATAGCCGCGAACACGCGCCACAGAAACAGGATGCATCTGAAGCCTGATTCCAGCGGATGAGGTTGACTGCACGTCGACCATGGCCAGTCCGAAAGTGATGCGTGGAACTAAATATAACCGCCTAGACGTGTTGGAAGATGGAATGCTGGACTGCTGGATATGATGGCACATCAGATGTCATCATTACGCCAGCTCCACTTTCACCAGCTGCCAGTCCAGCGCATGACTAATGACGTGAAAAGTAAATCCATGCAGGATAACACTAACGGTCCAGTAGGCTTAGGCCTACCTGGTGTTGCGAAGTAACACTGTGTGATCCCGCATGGCAGGTGACGTTCCGTAGCTCTAAGATAAAAATTTAAAAAAAAACTGTTAACTAGAAATATGGGGCAGAGCCAAACGTGAGGCCGCCCGGCGCCGCAAGTCCGATTGGGGGACATGTTAAGGGGTTGAAATTTCGTTCGCAGCAAACTCACGTGGCCTGAACGCAACTGCGTTGTCATATACATGTATAGCAAGCGCAATGTTAAACCTGGGTGGTTCGATGTGGGACAACAGAACTTTGTTGTTTGTGTACCCAAGTTCACCAATTTTTTTTTCTTTCGACGTGCAATTGATCGTAGTTGTAATCGCCGTTTTCCGTTTATCGATGTCTTTATCCATTCTAGAGATATATGTGATCAAAATCTAAAGTTGTCCAAAAACGCACGAATTGTCGATATTGGGCAGGTCGAAATGAGCAAAGACAACTTTGTGGTTAGTGAACCCAAGTCCACCAAATGTTTTGCATTTAACGTGGAACATAGGCGGATTTAGGGGGGGCAAAGGGGCCATGCCCCCAACATGCCAAAACTCGTCCTTTTTGCCTAGCATATGCAGTGCATTATTCTGTGCAGTAAAACTAATAAAATTTATACCCACTATATGCATTTTTTGGGAGTTTTTATGCCCTCAAAAACATTTGCTTCCGGGGCTGTGCCCCGGACCGGCCCATTCTCCAAAAGTCCACATCTGCTGTCCTCTCCATAAGCGAATTTGGGAGCCTTGCCCCCCAAGAATACCAAATTTGCCTTTTGCCTTGCATTGTCTATGCAGTGCGTTATAACAAAGAATGCAAGCATAAACCCACTGTCCAGGAAACAGTAGCTCGACTGTAATTATCAGAAATATGAGTACACAATGAAGTACAAGAAGCATGCTTAACAATAACACTACTTGTACATGGCTCATAGCTGATTACAAGTAAGCCTTATGTAAGTGAAAGATGAACCAGTTACAAAAAAACACAATGTCTGCCAAAATAGCACAATCAAATACTGAATATTTAGCACCAATAGTATTCAATTACCCCATGGATTTCAGATAACTGTATAAACTATAAACTCACTCATTACCACTGCCAAACTGTAGCAGGTAAGAGTACAGAAGTCAGGACTAGGTCATAGTGATGGACAAACATTATACACCTTGTCCCAAAATTAGCGACCCCCCTACAGATAAGTTAGCGCAAAATCGTTAATACCTGACAGATTGTTGCAAAATTTTTAAAAAGTCACGGGGACAATCATTCTGAACTAGTCTTTGAAGTGTGAGCTCAAAGTAGCCTATAGAGCAGCAAAGGCACCTGCATGTCTGTCTGTCTGTCACACTCTGTGATTTTACCGAAACGTGCAAGCACTGCAAGCTAGGATTATGATGTCGAATACCGCAGCGTATCAAGTAACTTTAAAAAGTTACATTCCAGTGTTGTGATCACCTATCCGCCTATGACGTGGAATATAGACCGCGGGTAAAAACGCAGTTCACCGTTTGTCGATATATTTATTCGTTTCAGAGATATTCGCGGTCAAAGTCAAAAGTTGGCCTAAATCGCACCAAATTTTGAACGTTTTTTGCCTTCCCAAATTTTAAGGGGGCGGTGCCCCCCAAATTTTGTACACGGATTAACACTCCCATTCAGCAGCACATCACGTGGTAAAATTTCATTAGGCTAATCCCCTTAGCGCCAAAGTTCTATGGCTCATACCCTAAATTTTAAAGCCAATTTTTTACGCCCCCCATTAAAAAATTGTTTGGGGAATTTTCATCCCCTGTGGGGTATGAACTAGCAAGACTTCGCAATTCTGTGGCGCGTGTAAAAATTTCGGGGCGCAGCACCCCCAGCGGCCGAAATACGGTCTTCCGAAAACGCGCGCACTGTCGATGTTGGGTGGGTCGAAATAAGCAAACGAAACTCTGTGGTTAATAGACCGAAGTTCACCAGAATTTTTTTATTCAACGCGGAAGGAACGACGGTTGATAACGCCGTTGACCGCTTGTCGATATCGCAATCTGTTTTAGAGAAATTTGCGATCAAAGTCGAAAGTTGTTTTAAATCGCGCGGAATTTAGGACGTTTTTTGCCTTCCCAAATTTTAAGGGGGCGGTGCCCCCAAATTTTGTATACGGGTTAATACCCCCATCTAGCAGCACATCACGTGGCAAAGTTTCATTAGGCAAATCCCCTCAACGCCAAAGTTCTAGTGGCTCATACGCTAAATTTGAAGCTGATTTTTGACTCCATTGAAAAAAATTGTTGGGGAAGCCCCCATCCCCAGTGGGGTGTAGGCTAGCAAGACTTTGGCATTCTTTAGCGCGTGTAAAAAATTCGGGGCGCAGCACAACCTAGGGGCCGAAATATGGTATTCCAAAAAGTCGATTTTCGGGGTACAATTGCACCTCTAGGTGTCCATAATCAGTGGACCAAAGTTCACCGAGCTTTCTTCGTTGAACGCCGGAGGGAACGCTGTCTTCCACCAGGTTTCCAGATTTTGGATATCTCTATCCTTTCCGGAGATATTCGGGCTCAAAGTGGGAAGGTGTCCTAAATCGGGCCAAATTTAGCGTGTTTCCCCCCAATTTTTTTTTTGGGGGGGGGCAGACTTCCAATTTTTTTGAACGGCATTTTTAAATTGAACATGCTTCTGAACATGTGCCAAAATTTCTAGGAGATCGGTCCACGGACCTGGAAGATCTCGCGTTGAAAAAATAATAATAAACAGCAGTAAAACATAAGGCCTTCCTGGAACTACCGTTCCGGGCGGCCTAAAAAGCTGTACCATTTTGACCAATGCGCAGGTCTCGACTGTACAACAGCTTTTTGATTGAAAGGATAACGCGACAGGAAGTCTGGCATAGGATAGCAAAGTATTCAGTAGGCTACACTATACCAAAGTCAGTTTGTTGCTGCGTCAGTGATGCAACACTCACATGTCGTTTTATTGACAGTTTGGCCTGAATCTGACAGTCTTCGTTATCCTGCTGCGAGTAGATTCGTGTGACGAGGCAATGGAAAGGGCGGACACCTGCTGAGAAAGAAGAGTAAGATGAGAACAGGTTGATTGACAGTTGCTTTGCGCCCGCAAAGCAACTGTCAATCAACCTGTTCTCATCTTACTCTTCTTTCTGCGATCAGCAGCTGTGTTGATTAAGGACCAAGCTGAGCTGGCCTCTATCAGGCTAGATTTTCGATACCCTCCGGCTCTGCAGAAAGAGTCTGCGTCTGAGATGGAAACACTTGTTAGAACCTACATGCAGCAATGTGGAAAACATTACCCCAGAATGCACCGCTGCTGTGCCTAGAAGCTGTCTCCGGTAGCCTACTGAATGACAAGTGAACATGAAATATAGGTTACTGGTTGTAAATCGCGGACTCCGGAAAAGTGAAAAACGCCGAGAAGAAGACGCTAATATCGGACAACGAAAGGGAAGCAAGCTACAGAAAACCTAGTTGTGCATAAATAAGTTTGAGATATCTCGTTTTTTTGCAAAATTCTGCTAAATTGTTGAGGCACTGATGCTTCTGAAAATGTCATTGAAATCAAATAGGTTGAGCAGTGAGTAAAACTCGGCGAGTAAGCTACAGAAACTGCTAACGCAACTTTGCTTTACGGTGAATTTTAATTAAGATTTAATAATAAAGTGAATAGATTATTGGTTTTTGGCGTGCAAGCCTATAGGCTATAGGCCTACACAGTGTATGTCCACTTTGAACATCTGATTATAGTTGGACTGTTTCTACTGACATCATCCGCGTTTGAAAACTCTAGTGTTCGGCAGTGTCTGCAAACACAAGGCTGATTTCAGAAAAACTATATAGGTTTACCGCCTATTGCAGTGTTTAAAATAAATGCCGTTTTATGTGTGTAAAATTTTTTATTTAACTCGGTGCAGGTTTAAGCTTCTTACTGCAAAAAAATTTTTAAATCAGGGGGGTCACTTTTTCTGAATGGAATGTAAAGAACACCTATATAAAAATTATGCTATAAAGGACAGGTTTATGAGTCTTGGTAACTAACGGCACGAGTAACAGAAGTGACGATGGCAGCCTACTAAGTGAAAAACATGCAAATCAAAAAGAAACCGGCAGCGAAGTTCAAAGAGAACAGAGAAGAAACGCGTGTCCGGTGTCTATAGAACATAATGCACTGCTCAGATCGCGCGGTGCATGCTAATGCAACCCACGCCGAGCTACCAACCGGAAGTTATAGCGCGAGATGCACCACGCATGCGTGGTACGTCGAAGTCGTCAGTCACGCCGACACCGGCGCTCTGACAGACTTCGCGTAAAATCTGTTCACACTTGTGCGCGAAGAAACGCTTTTTCTTCTCGATATATCTAGCGGAGGTTGGAGCTACCGAGCAGCACGATGCACGCCGTAGCGGCCATACACACCGGCCAGACAGAGAGACAGGATTGTGGAACGATTCGTGTACTAGACGCGGGGAAGTCAGCACAGTGAAACTGTGTGAACGTCAGGAGTGTTTCTTTAGTGGTTAATTCTTTCGGCCAATAGCTGACTAAAAGCGCAAAGTAAACCGAGTAGGCCTGCGCAGACAGCGTCAGAACTCACTGGAGAAGTATATGACGTGAACCAAGTTTATACAATATATTTTTTGTCTTGTTATGTCGTACAAGGCGGCATTAGATCGAAACAGTACACGGATCGTCTCAATACCACAGACAGACAGCCGACCGAGTACGTTAATCGATACCGCCTGAGTGGTGCTCGTCCCGTCGCTAAATAATCATTTCCGACCGCCATATTTAAGTCAACATGACGTCATCTCTCCTCGTGATTCAACAACAGACACAAACCAGGTCACAGCAACGTGGGCTTAAAATTATTGTGTTAACAAAACTATAGGTTACCAGTTCTGAATTTAAAAACTTAAAACCACAAATGTTCAAATTTCTTTTTATGAGGTTTTTATTTGTTGTGGAATTTAAATTTCATATTTCGGTAGAATATGTTATTTAGTCAAGTGGAGTCTCGGGCTTTTTCGTGCCAAAATTGGAAATATATTTACATTTGCAAATTTATGCACAAAAGATTGCAGGCTCTCTTTTTCTATAGACAGCAAATGGTCTTTGTGTTCCGCCAAGAACAAACCTAATCAACTAAAGCCTGCGAGAGTAAAAACTTAATAGGCCCAAACAGCCTTTCAAGTAAATTTTTGCCATTGTTTGTATGGGCGAGTAATGATATCGCATGTTGTCAATTTATTGTTTGTCCCCCTTCTGCAGTTCTACAGGGGAAGAAAAAAGGGAAAATGAGAGAAATTGCGTGAGTACGTAGGGCACGTCCCGCCCGACGGTCATTTCGGAGACGGCATTTCCAGGCAATGCAGTTGCCAGAGACAGACAATAATAGAAAAAAACTTTAACATTTAGGCCTACAATAATAACAAAACAAGTTAACCTTCAGATGAGAGAAAGGAGGGGAGAAAAAAAGCGAGGAATGGCATAATAGTCCCACATGAGCAATACATGGATCCACCACTTACACAGGATACCAGTCCTCTATTCCGAAGATTAGTGTCAGGGTTAGGGTTAGTCAATAGCGATCAAACGTCCGCTAATGACTAGCCCTAACCCTGACCCTAGCCTTCGGAATAGCGAATCCAAATCTTTACTGTCTAGTGGCATGGGGGCCTCGTCTCTCTTTCCCTCTCTTTCGCTTCCCCTTTTCGTCCTCCCTCCTTTTTATCGAATTTGGTGCATTTTAGCTTTAAAGATGAGATCTAGTGGCAAAAATCTTAATTACTTTTCCGAGAATAAACTGACCAAATTGGCAAAATTAGTGCAGTTTAAACGCATGCTTATGTTTTGTCTGGAAAATTGGGAGAGGCCTGGGACCCCCCTCTACGCCACTGTTACTGTCCAACTTTTTGCTGATGCAAGCGAGCAAACATAATAGCGACGTCATTATAATGCTCGTAATGGGTTGGTTTTTACTATATAGCTTACTAGTCACGTAAGAGGCGCGTTCAACAGAAAATAGGCTAACGGATTAAGAACTAAAAGTCGTGCAATTTATACAGTAAAAACTTTCACAACACTGCACGAAATTTGTTCCGCATAAAGCAAATTCTTTCCTTAATAGTCGCTGAAAATATAATACAAAACTGCTAGTGTCTTGAAGATAAGCATATTGCAGTTTATGTACAAGGGTCTTTTTATTGCTGCACAGTGCACATTGTAAATACTAAATACTACAGAATGCCGGAATGCCGTTTTGAAGCATACTGGCTTTTCACTGTTATTATAGATTTACAAACAATGACATCTCGCACGGCGGCCGCAGCATATATTCTGGGACAACAATTTACCTATCCCTCATGTCAGTATATTCAAACAAATTTTACTTTTTTTAAAAATCACTCCTGTAATTGGGCTTATCGTTAATAACTGAACGTTAAACACGTGTTTGTTTACATTGTCCACTGACCGGAAATGACGAAGGTTGCCAAATGCCAATAAATAAGTTAGGAAAAATGACTGAAATCGCTTGAATGCGATGCAAAGTACGTTACGTTACGAACATAAATTCTATGCTAGGGCAATGTTTATGTTGTTCGTTAATAATTATATAATTAATCATTTCTTTGTCATTATCAAGCCTTTGGAAACAGGTTTATGTTTTGTACAAAGAATAACTTTACCTTCGCAAGTAGCGTGAGTTAGAAAACAAAAATCCCTGAATTCTGGGGGTATGCTTGAAAACCGTAGAACACCGCAGAGCGAGGCGTTGCCGGGACGCTGGGACAACCTCCCAGGCACCAGTTAGACAGACGTCTGCTTCTTGACGTGTTTAGTAGCCTAGTAGGCGAAAGGTTATCAACCTGTCCACAAATTTTAGTGATTCAAAAAACGTTTTTGCAAAGATTTACGTCTTATGAGTTATTATCTGTAATAAAATTGGCGGGTTTTTGTTATTTTTTGTTGAGAGTGATTTTTACAGTAAAACTGCAAGAATTAGCGTACGCATGGCATTATGCCTTTCGATAGCCAATGCGACGTCATGTATAATTTTAGCGAAATTCTGTTCGATGTAGCGTATTAAACGTACCTTTCTTGCTGGATCGGCGTTAAAATCATTAATATAACTGTTTTTGATAAACGTAGGTTGTCATTTTATTAACAGAAACGTAAACTTTCAACGTCAACATTCCTAACCATAAGACCAGACACCAACGAGTAACGTAACGTATTTAGCTATTTTAAGCATATAGCGTGCATATTCTATGTTTGTTTACTGTGTGAATTGGATGAAATTCGAGCAGTTGATTGTGAAATATATGAACAGGTAACATCGTTAACATCCCTAACCCTAAAACCTAACCCTAACCCTAAACACTAACCCTAACCCTAACCGAAGTTCTTGCTCACGAGCAATTTAACCCTAAACCTTATCCCTAACCTTAAACACTAACCCTAACCCCAACCCTAAGTGAAGTTCTTGCTCACGAGCGATTTAAAGTGGCCCGGTGTTACCGATGGCCATTACGGCCATCCGTAACACCGGGCCACTTTAAATCGCTCGTGAGCAAAAATTAAGCAAAAAACCACAAATTTTATTTTAGATATCGACTAATAAGACGAAGTAGTGTGCAAAAAAGTAATTTAGAATGCAATGATCCGTGGACAGGTTGTTAATGTTAACCTTTGGCCGCCTAGTACTACACTGTACGCATCACAGTATTATACCACTGACTCACAATAACAACAGTTGTCCACCACTTGTCAATCAAAATCAATTAGCCATTTAGTGGTCACTTGTCGCCGCCTCCTCTACAGATTACATCAAAGCGCGCCGCATGCCTGAGGTCTCATGCCCAGCCAAGTACACACCCAGTTTTATGGCTGCGTCAGGCAAGTAATTAACATTAACAGTCGAGTGTTCCACAGTGTCCCGGCGTCGTTGCCGTGCACTAAGGAGACCGCCACCACTGATTACCTCCCTGAAGCTGTCCCGGCGTCCTGGCGTCCCGGCATGTTTTAGTGAGACCGGAGCAAGGCTACAGGTAAAAAGCGGATTGCGGATCTGCCAATGTCGCAACAGGTAACACTGTAATTAAGGTTACCTTATTAGTTTAACCATTTCCTAACTCTAATTCCTAACCCTAATCATAACCCGAATTTTAACCCTATCCCTAACCCCAGCCCTAACATTGTTGCGACATCCGCACATCCGCATCTGCTATGAGTGATGCTTTTTACCATCGTTCGCAGAGCGACTCCCTCCGCAGAACACCGTCAATATTCTGTGTCTCGTAAATCCATTATTGGCGTCTCTAGTTATGTTTTACTGCACTTTTCCGCATTCTAACGGGAGATTACAGTTGCTTGAGATTTCAATTTTTTCCTTACATTTTCAATAATGGGGGTTTTTAGTTTCATATTTTATGCATTAAATATTATGTACTTTAAACGAGCAAGGAAGACGTTTCTGCTATGAGTGACGTTTAGTTGACAGGACCTCTGAGGAACATTTTACAGAGTGGGTCATAAAAAACCATCCCCCTACATGTCAGCTAATTATGTCTTCCCGGAGTGATGTACATTGAAAGTGAATAATGCACGTTAAAATATAATCAATTCTGAGTAACATGTGCAAATTTCATGCAAATATATTCGATTATTTGTAAAGGGAAAAAATAAATGAAAGCAACCCAACTCTACATGAAACACAATGGGGAAAACAGTGTAACGTCATTTAACATATGAGGATAAAGGATCAATTAAACTTGTTTGCCAACAAAGGGATGGGGCGCTAAACGCATTTGTAAACAGTTTCCTAACAAGAATTTCTTGTTAAAGATCTTCTGCGCAAAATTGACAAGATGAACTCGATTTCTCAAAAGGTCAGCAGTGGACAGAAGCGGACTGTCTGAACAACACAGAATATCGAGTGTGTAGCTGAGCTGATATGCAGCCATGAGCAACCCTGGGTCCAGCAAAATTCTGAGAGATTCAAAAGGGCACAATGAACAGTTGTTTACTTGATTGTCTTGTTGTTGTATGAAGTTTTCGCTGTTTTACTTAGACATGTACGCAAGCACATATTTCTATTTGTGTTTCAATATTGTGATGTAATACAGTTGGGATGTTTTGATTCTAACGTATTATTTGTCAATAACAGTTTGACATACTCATTAGGTTTTGACATCAAGATGTGCAGAACAGACTAGGAATTTATACGGTGTGTCACTTTGTATATATACACAAGTGCAGTAACATTTTAAACAGAATAATATAGAAAGGTAAAGGTGGTGTTATAGTTCTTAATGGAAGCCCATTTCAGAGCTATGGAGCGTCACCTGCCATATGGAATCCCACAGTGTTACCTGCCACCCGACGCAGGCGAAAGCGCCATGTCTTAACCTCAGCCAGATAGGCCGGTACTCAATTTACCTACCCCGGAGGGATGGAAGGCTGAGTTGACCTAGGCGGCTGGTTACATACCGAGATGGTTTACCTGCCTACAGGCCATCACCCATCGCAGTATTAACCGGGCCCGGCGTACAGTAACTTCGTTGATTGGATCAAACGCGTTACCACTACACCGTGCCACCAACCTAAGGGGATGGTTTTTATGGCCCTCTTTGTATAGAGGGGGGCTATAGCGAAGCCTGTTACATTATGTTGACATTAACATATATTGTGTTTCTGGACCAAAATTTTCAGACACTAAAGAAGATTTTCGGTGACCATTTTTCGACAATTTGAAATTAAGAAGGAGGCAATTGCCACTCACGACAATGCTGATGAATGCACCGTGACATTTGGGCGCCGCCGTTTGGGCGCGACCATTTGGGCTCCACCATTTGGGTGCTCACCGTTTAGGCGCCGGACGTTTTCGGCGCTGTGCTGCTTTAGTGCCGTCTCTCTATCTTATGTAGTCATTGTTCTCTATATGAATTAATGTATGTTTATTGCTTCACATGATAAATTCAACTACGCTTCTTAAGGCCTATACTACTTGAGTGTTTACTAATGTAGGCGTTGTACGTTCTGTACGCGGTGGGCGACTTCTTTTGGGTGGTCCATTGTGACCATGCGTCCGTCTGGCACCGTTGTGGAGATATGGCGCCTCAAATGTTGGACGCACAGACGTGGACACCAAAAGAAAAATGGAAGAAGGGAAAGAGAAAGAGGAAGGGGAAGGGAAGGGAAAAGGAAATGGAAAGGGAAAGGATAAAAGGGGAAGGGGAAAGGTGAGTGAAAGGGAAAGGGGAAGGGATAAGTGAAGGAGAAAAGGAAAGGGAAAGGGAAGGAAAAGGGGAAGGGAAGGAGTATGGGAAGGTAAAGGGAAGGCGAAGCGGAAGGGAAAAGAAAGGGGAAGAAAACAGGGGAAAGGGAATGAAAATCGTGGAAAGGAAAGGGGAAGGTGGAAGGAAGATAGCTTAAGAAAAGTTGGAAGCATGGACGCACGCACGCACGCACGGACACTCAGGTGATTTTATACTCTGTCCAATGCTATGCATTGCATTGGACTGACAGCTAGTTCATTGTACGTTAACGGCAATGACGCGACACAGTGCCGACACGGCGGCGCCCAAATGTCCTGCTCCGCGAACGCACTGATGAGTGATACAATATGAGGTTCTTGTGCGGTGGTGCCAGTTGTGTGTTTACCGTGCATGTGGTTGCAGTGTTTATGGCAGCAGCAGTGATGTTGATGGAGCCAGTGGGGATGTGTTGAGCTGGCGATGCCCTTGTTGTCATTGATGTGGTACATCCTGGAGAGCGTTCAGCAGTCGTACGATCTATCCGATCGGCTGATTCGTGCCATCAGTCACTGGCAGCTGTCCGACCATGGAGACGATGACGTGCTACGGCTGCTGGAACAAGGCGCCGATGTCAACAAGCTCCACGGCACGTTGTTACCGCTGCACTGCGCATGCATGACCGGAGATGCTGTTGTTGTCGCTATGCTGCTCAAGCATGGCGCTGAGGTTTCTGCTTCACGATATTCGTGTTGTTGGTTTTGCTTCAGTTTTTAGCCATCATCGAGGCATCCATCCATCTGTCTGTCCATCCGTCTGTCACACTCCGGTATTGTGTCAACACAACACAAGCTAGGATTACGAAATCTTCACCATGGACTGCCACAAAGACTCTAGTATCAGGATTTCATTCCTGAAATTCAAAAGAAGTCACCTCGATCGAGGGCGCTAAATGAGAGGGGGTACAAAAAATTGGCCATTTTGAGCCAATAAGTTGCTGTATCTCAGAAACAGTGCGAGATTGGGCCTAGTTTACTATTAATCACTAATAGAAAGTCTCATACGCCCTTTCGACTGACATCTCGATTTAAGATCAACGACTTTGAACCCCCAAAATAGGGGTTTTTAGTGATTTTTTCGCAATTTTGGGCCACAACACACATTTTAAGAGTAAATTGCACCGAAATGGTTTGAGATACTCCAGACAACCTGCATAAGGAATTTTCAGCATTAAACGTAGATTTTAGCAGTTCAAGTCTTGACCTCCCTAGGTTCACGGAGGCCTCCGCATGCAGCATCAAAGAGCGGTAGTGGGGTACCCCATAAAAGCTTGTTTTTTTACCCCTGTTGGTTCGTCTAGCGCTTACAAATAGACATAGACTTGTTGCTTACCGTAACAATAACTGCTGACAAGCTTTTAAGTGGTTCAACATTAATGACCTTGAACGACCTTGAACCCCCAGCAAATTAGGGGGGAAGTTGAGTATTATAATTCTGCATTTCTGATATAACATGCAATATGTCAAAAATGCAGAATTATAGTATTTAATTTCCCCACCTCCTTACTTCCTAAAAAACTTCCCCCCCTATTTTTTCATGGAGCATTTGCTCCAACGTTTATATGGTGTAGACGCCCCTGTTGCTGCTTACCCAATGCCCATCGTCAGTTTTTCAAAAACTAAATCAGTTCAGTTACGTTACGTCGCTCTGTCTGCACCTTTGGAATGTGGTCCTGTGCAGGTGAGTGCAGTGGATGGCTACAGTCGGACGGCTCTTCACTACGCTGCCGAATGTGAGGACTCTGAATGTCTGGAACTGTTGCTGGCGGCCGGTGCAGACATCAACGCTCGTGATGGCAGCGGTGACACGGCTCTGCACTGGGCATCCTACCGTGGCTCGGTCGACTGCGTTCAGGCACTAGTTAGCCATGCTGATGCGTTGGTAGACACTGTTGATTCACACCACTCGACTCCGCTGTCTTGGGCGTCCAAACGTCCAAGTGCTGCTTGCATCAACGTACTGCTGCATCACAATGCATCACCGAACATTGCCGACATGGATGGTAGAACGGCGCTGATTCACGCCGCCCTTGCACCGGCTAGTGCCGAACGAGATGCTTCCATTCTCCTGCTAGTACGAGCAACCGGTCTGCTTGATCTGTACATCAGGCAGGCGAGGTTGCCACCGGGCCGAGCCCTCGACACTCTGCTGCCGTACCTAGGAGATTGCCGGTCGCTGCGACAGCTCTGTCGCTACATCATCCGCACGTGTCTTGGATCACGCTATCTTCCAAGTGTCATGCCGCTGCTTCCATTACCGCAACAACTTCAGGACTTCGTTCTGCTGCAGAGATAATTTACAGCAGTTGATGACGTTGCTGACGAAAAATTTAACGTTAAATCCTTTCCAAGCCGATGTAATATTGTACATTCCATCATGGTATCAATTGGATTGTGAATTTAAGTATGTATTGTACAGTGAGATAAACGTTCATTAATTGTGAATTGTATAATGCTCAAAAAATGAATGTGTTTGTAATTGTACAATAATTACATAATGAATTGAATTGTTGCTAATTTTTATTCAACTGTATTCCCTGTAAGTGTAACTACTAACTAGGTACAGTCTTAACTCAGCTTGGCCATTCTCCAGCGAGTAGGTGCAATGAGTACAGTGGTATTGTGGTTGGTTTCAGAGCGTTTCACTGTCACTCTGTGTCAGCTGATGCCAGGGGCTTCTATTTCCCCAAATCTAGAACCAAAATTTGGCTTTAGTCCCCCTTGCCCCTCAGTCTTCTCCGTGCCCCTTTTTATCATAAATTTTTTTTCCTCGCTCCCCTGCTTTCCTTTCTTATACTTTATCTCCCACGGCAATTTTCTTCACACTTTTTTCCTTACCCTCCCCTTTTCTCTTTCTTTTTGCACTCTATTTTCCCCTTCTCCTTCCTGGGGCCCCACACCTTTAGTCCAGATAGGGGGTCTGTTAGAATGCTGTAAGCTCCCCCATTGTATCAAGGCGAAGTCCACCTGCAAAACGGTTTGTGATGCATTTTGAGCCAAAAACAGCATGTCTGGTGATAGCAATATTGCACACATCTTTAACAAAACTTTTTTCCCATTTATTTTTTACTGGGCACAAGGTGCGCCCTTTAGGTAAAGGGATATTATGGGTTTGTGCAATTTTGCCTGCAAAGGCCATCCCCGAAGTGACCTATACTGTGTCGGGTGGGACGTTAAACCCTACTCACTCACTATCAGCCCATATGTCATATTTCTGGTAGTTTGCTGCAACCTAGTGATTAACACAGTAGGTATTGTAGTTTTGAATTATATTACCAGTTTGTATGTTGTGTGGACGTGTAGTCAGTAGCAAAGAAACAGAAAAAAAGAGTTAAGTCATTGCCAGTCTTATAATAAAGGCCTAAGGCAGCTTTTAGCAGCAGGCTAAATACTGCAATAAGTTTCAAAGTAAGCTGGAAATGAGTACCATAATAATGAACAGCAAAGAATACAGATTCAGGTTATATATGACTTAGTTCAGTTAAGTTAGTTGTCCCAAAAATATACACAACTTCCTTTATGGACAGATGAACAAAAGTCAAGCATTTCAGATCAAGATCAATAAACGTTGTATTATTGCAAAAAAAACAACTTTTACAGTTTGCAAACTTATGTAAGCAGTGGCGTATTTAGGGGGAGGGCCACGGTGCGATGCCCCCCCCTTTGGCCCGACCATGAAAATTTTTTAAGGCGACTTTATATGAAAAGGTGCGTTTTTGCCATTTTCCAGCAAGAATTGCAAAATTCAACAATGTTTGATGGTCTTTTTTATACTGATACAATATGCGATTAAAATCGCCATGTGAGATTGCATCTGATATGATGCTGTGATTTTCTGCGTTTCCGAATTTCAGAAAAAATGGGCGAATTTGTGCCTTCCATTGAACGTTCAAAAGCAAAAAGTGTTTCAGCTTCAGGGGGGCTTCGCCCCCCTAACCCCCCAACCAGGGGCTCTGCCCCTGGTTGGGGG
>Ga0209367_1001833_pt1 | contig 27114 bp, 20 predicted proteins | sample WorMetLIZISLAND2_FD_187412 | JGI IMG/M metagenome (GOLD analysis project Ga0209367, IMG submission 187412) | Marine gutless worms symbiont microbial communities from Max Planck institute for Marine Microbiology, Germany - Olavius geniculatus... ... | reverse complement strand
TGTCAGTTTAATCTAGCACATAAACTAAAAAGAACTGAAATGTTTAAAAGAAAAATGAAATGAGAGATACTGAGAATAGAAATAGTCTTAAATGTAAAACTGACAGAATTTGAAAAATGAATGAAGTAAAAACAACTAAAATAAGAAAAAAACTGAAAAGGTAAGAAATGAAGAATAATAATGAAAACTAAAACTCAGAAAAAAAATGAAAAGAGTAAACATAAAAACCGTGAGCAGGTCCGAATAACCATGGAGTCAGTCAGTTAGCGCTGGAAAATTGCTAGAGGTAGATCGGGTAGGCACATTATTAGGTACATGGTAGAACTTATGTTCCTGGTAGTCATAGGACCATGCCATGACACTGTCACGTATTTAAATCAGGCTTATTCAGTATTATATCAAGAGTCCATCTCAAGCCATATCTGTTTCTTTGTAACACAAACTTAAAAATATATTGTTTTTGAATAAATTTGGTAATTGATAACAAAGTGACTGATATTTCAGTCCCAACCACAGTCCTGGTAATGCAGTGAAGAAATATGGCTGCATTCTTACATTAATAATGTGATAAATGTAATTTTCTGCTCACTAGTGCGAGATCGCCGATCTACCCCTAGCACTGACCTTTCGCTATTGACACTCGTTATTGCAGCTAATGCTGGTCTAGTTATAAGCTGCATTCATATCTGAAATACAGTATCTGAAATCTGAGCTGTGTATAACAAGGCTAGGCTAATGCGCTAAATTTTATGCCAATTTTTGACCCCCCATTGTAAAAATATTGTTGGGGACTTTCAGCCTTGTTGGGGTGCACGCTAGCAAGCATGGGTCATTCTGTATAGCACGTGTAAAAATTTGAGACGTAGCAACCGTTAGGGGCCACTGGCGTAGCCATATAGGGGGCACTCGGGGCACATGCTCCCTATAAGCCAACTCAGTTACTAAAAATAGTGTTAAAACTACACCAAAACGCTTCATTTTACACAAAAATTCGGAAAATTTTCTGGATAGGGAGCACGGCCCCCTTCACAAACCTCTTCCTTAATGGAGAGGGTACACCCCTCCCCTACCCTGCCTCTTGGTGCCCCCCCTCCTAGGACACGGGTGAAATGCGGACCTGCGGACTTGCAGATCGGCCAGGCCAACGTGTAAACTGCGGACCAAACCTGTGGACCAGGTCTGCAGTTTATCCATTGGTTGGCGTCAATATTGTTTACTATAAAGTCTAAGTTTTTCTTCCCTGTTACTGACGTTTGTATTATAACTTACGTTAGACATAACGTTCATCTCTATGTAGGCCTAGTTATAAATGAAATAAATGAAACGTGAAATAAATGTGAATAAAACAAACAAAATGATGTTAACTACATGTTGTATTTTTAACTGTTTGGGCCCACAGTAGAAATATTTATCTGCAACAACCAAAAAACAGCGTGTCAGCTAAAAATTACTGCGCTTCGCCAAGCAACAGGCATCATGCACATGTGTAAACAAGTCGAAGTAGCGAGATGTCGATTAGGCCTAATGACAGCACTTCACCTGTCATAATTATTATTGTATGCGCCCAAGACTATTGTACAAAGTCCAGGGGCCAATTTAATTAGAGAACTAGAATAGATTACGTTTCGATTGCTGTGTAAAGTAGAATTTTAAAACTAGACAGAGTAAAAGTACTATTAACTTACGATGGTTTCTTCTGAGTTGTCATTAATTGCTTCCACTGTTGTTTAACACGTCGTTTGTTACATATTGTACAAACAAAACGTGTGTTTGTGTCAATAGGCGTATGTGAAATGTGTGGAAAAATATTTCGTCTACGTGTAAAATTGTCGACTCTTATATGCCTGGAAATGGGGCGCCATGAAAAATGTGAGTAAACACTTAGACAGGGGCCTAAAACATGAATGCTTACTGATAGTAAGCTTATAAAATCTTTCATCTTTCATTAGGCGTTTGATTGCACGGGGTTCGCATTTTAGTAGTTCACAGATTACCCACTGGTCCGCACTGGCGATCTGCAAGTTTTGGTCTGCAGTTTCCACGTTTGCCAGTCTGCAAGTTTGCAGGTTTGCACTTTACCACAGCCCACCCCCTACATCCATATCTTGCCTGTGCCACTGTTAGGGGCTGAAATACAGTCATCAGAAAAAAATTGATATGTGTGGGTATGATTCCATCTCTTTATCATGGTAGTTAGTGGATCAAAGTTTACCAGACTTTTGGCAAACACTGGAGAAATCATTGTCGATCACTCAGTTTTCTGATTGCGGATATCTCCATTTATTCCGGAGATATTTGCAGTCAAAGTTCAAAGTTGTCTGGAATTGCACCATAGTTTGCATATTTTTGGTCTCAGATTTTTTTTTGAAAGGGCCTCCCAAGTTTTGAACATAAGTTATAAAATCGAACACACATCCCATTACGTGGCAAAGTTTCATGGCAATCGGCCAACAGGACTTGGAGATACCATGCTGAAAAAAAGAAAAATAAAAGAAACGCTAGCAAAATGTAAGCCTGCCGTGAACTACCCTTCCGAACGGACTAATAAATATAATCGTGTTTTATTTTGCTGTCAGTTTTAGGAAAGCTGCAGTGACCAATCAATGCAATGTTCGGCTTTGCTCGTGACGCACAGATAGACAGTGTGGGAATTGTTGATAGAATAGTTGGATGTCTTCAGCCAGTGCTATCAGTACTTGGCAAAGCTGCTCCAAAACAGCACAAACCCGGTATTTAGCAAACATCTCTTGTATTGTATCATTTTAAATGCATAATTTATTACGCTTCTGTCATATGGTATTGAAATAATAAGACTATTATTTATTATTATTACGTGCGATAGCAGAATGCTTCGCTCGTCTTAGCCATAGGCTGGGCGTCCGTCTGTACGTTTGTTCGTCCGTCACACTGCTGTATTGTGTCAAAATGTTGCAAGCTAGGATTACAAAGTCTTCACCATGGGCTGCCGCAGGGTCTCTAGTTTATCGTGACAGAATTTCGTGCCCCTGGGAACGAGGGCATCAAAGAAGGGTACCCCTCTAAAAGATGCTAGTTTGCCGTTATTGGCTCATATAGTGTGAAAACGGTTGCAGATAGGTACAGACATGCTGCTTATCATAACAAGCACTGGTGACAGGCTTATTAGATTTATCAACATCGATGACCTTGAACGACCTTGAACCCCCCAAAAATGGGTTTTTAGTGAATTTTTCGCAATTTTTGGATGCAGGCACATTTCAACACTGAATTGCGACGAAATGGCTGGAGATAGACCAAGACAACCTGCGTATGAAATTCTCAGCATTAAACGTAGACTTTAGCGCTTTAAGTCCTGACCCCCCTAGGTTCAAGGAGGCCAGTGCAGGTGAGCATCAAAGACTGTTACCCTCCTATAAATGGTTATTTTATCACAATTATCTCGTGTAGCGTGAAAACAGTTGCAGATTGGCACAGACATGCTGCTTATCATAACAAGCAATAGCGACAAGCTTTTTATTCTTGTCAACGTCGATGACCTTGAATGACCTTGAACCCCCAAAAATGATTTTTTCGCAATTTCTGGATGCAGCGCACATTTCAACACTGAATTGCGACGAAATGGCTAGAGATAGACAAAGATAACCGGCACATGAAATTTTTAGCACTAAACATAGATATCAGCAGTCCAAGTCCCTACCCCCTAAGTTCAAGGAGGCCAGTGCAGGCGGGCGTGAAAGATGGCTACCTCTCTAAAGTGGTTATTTCACTGCCGTTGGCTCGTGTAGCATGAAAACGATTGCAGACAGGTACAGACATGCTGCTTATCATAAAAAGCACTGGTGACAAGCTTTTTATTGGTGTCAAGGTCGATGATCTTGAATGACTTGAATCCTCAAAATAAAGGTTTTCGTGAATTTTTTTGCGATTTCCGGCTGCGACACACATTTTAAGAGTGAATTGTGTCGAAATGGTTGGAGATGGACCTGGACAACCTGCGTATGACATTTTTAGCGTAGAACGTACATTTTTGAGAATCTAAGTTTTGATGTCTTAAATTCGAGGAGTTTTCTATACAGAGGCCTCATATTTAAGTACTCTTTCAAGATGCATTAATATCTTATTGCTGTAGGCCTACACTGATTGCCAAAGTGGCAGGACCGCTGCTGTCACGCGTCACGTGAGCTTTGCTCAAATTACTTTTTAATACGTTTGAAGTGCTGTACATATGAAATGTTGTATATGCGTATAATGACAAGATATGCTATTCTTACTTTTATGTGCTATTTCTGAGGGTAGCATGAAATGGACAGTGTATATTGTTGCAAATTTATGTCATCGATTTTGCAAACAGCTCGGCTGGCAGAAAGACACTATGCGCTATATTGTATTTTTTGTAGAATAGGTTACCACTAGTGTTATGTCAGCCATCAGACCACACCTTTTGTGGTTTTGTGCTTAATTTGTTGCTTTCGATGCTAGTGTTCATCACTTTAGCTTTCGTAATGCAATTAGTGATGGTCACTGTCTCATAGACTCATACTTGTGTAGACTACAGGATGCAGCAAAAAAAGTAGCCCTCAAATTTTTTTGGCTGTATTCTCAGCAACCGTTTGGAATTTTAATTTTAAATTTTACATATATATTACCTGAAATAATCTACGTCTAACTGTTGAATGTGAAATCGCAAATTGAAATTCCAAACGGTTGCTGAGAATAGGGGGCTACTTTTTTGCCGCACCCTAGACACAAAACAAATTCACACGAAACATGTTCAGAGCTATGACAATTATATGTTTTAACTGCTTCTGTTAAAACTTTCAGGCAACTGGGAAATTCCGTTTGAGCTCATATCAGATCTGCAATGGCTGGGCAGTGGAGCCGAGGGTGCTGTGTTTTTGGGACAACTAAATAATGAACCGGTCGCTGTCAAGAAAGTTCGAAATGTCAAAGAGACCAACGTTCTTCATCTGAGGAAACTCAGCCACCCAAATATCATCAAATTCAAGTCGGTTCTTTTCAGTTGTTACAAATTTTACTTTTTGGGCCGACCGCTAAGCTGTAAGCTTAAAGGTCGGCCTTTTGTCATAGTTGTCGTTCGTCGTCTATCTGTAACTTATGTATTGTGGCTAAACGGTGCAAGATAGGGTCTAGGTTGCTGTTGATCACTAATTGGAAGTCATATACACCCTGTCAGATTAGATGGAAATCATTGACCTTGGATGACCTTGAAAGCTGTTATGCGCTATTGCGGATAAACGGTGTGAGATAGGGCCTAAGCTTGCTATTGATCACTAATACAAAGTCACATATTGGCTTTCAAATTATTTGCAAATCATCAACCTTGGATGACCTTGAAGGCAAGTGCGTGCGTTTGTGACTAAACGGTGCAAGATAAGGCCTAGGTTACTATTAGTCACTAATAGGAAGTGGCATGCGCTCTTTCAGATGACATAAAAATTATCGACCTTGGATGACCTTCAAGGTCAGTGACAACCAGTGCGGTCGGCGTCGGCCCCACCCCAGCGAGAGCTGGGTTTCTTGTTCTGTTAATTTGTAATGTTACAGGAACTGTGAAATTCTAAATGTATTCTGAAAACAGTTTTGCACAGTTTTATTTGACTTTGTGTAAAAATCGTTGATTTTGGATAAATTTGCATTAAATTACATAAAAACGTAAAACGTAAAGTCCTTCCCAAGCCTTACAGCCCATATGGCGGTGCTGATCTCCGTTTCCTAAGGCCCTCAGCCAGACACCAGTTTTTACGCTGCGAGACCACGGATACGGGGCCAGTGTATCGCGCAGTGTGCCTGTTTACGTCCCAGCGGTGAAGCCGGTACCAAGATATACTGCTTGGTGACAGAGGCACATCTGTGTGAACAACTTGCCTAAGGTCGTTACCCGGCACTCTACCGCTTCGGAGTCGAACCTGCACCTCTGAGTTACCTCAGGATTACAAATCTGACACGTTACCGTTAGACTACCAAGCCACGCATTAAGTTAACGTATGGCAAATATTGGGTTACCATATTTATGTATTAACTTGTGTTAACATGTGAATTACATTTTTTTCAAATTTATTGTAAACTGTTGCTATGTGGTATTGGTTGTGTAACTTAAGATCCTGTGGTCATGGGTTCGAATTCTCGTTGGGACACTATTGAGTTGTTACTACTTAGATGGGTGACTGACGTTGGATAGGTAAACCTTCTTGGTATACAACCAAAACCAAGGTCAACTCAGCCTTCCATCTCTCTGGGGTAGGTAAATCGAGTACCGGCCTGTCTGGCTGGGGTTGACGTGGGCCATGCTTACCTGTTTCGGGTGATCCCACATGGCAGGTGATGCTCTGTAGCTTTGAAATATGGGTTTCCCATGAAAAGCTATGCTGTTTGAACATACTAGAAGCGTCCTGTCTTATGGGCGGGTAGTTTTCCGCCATGAAGCACTACACGGGTGCACTAAGCTGACTGGGCTTGGCAGAATCAATGGGGAAAGAAGACCCGGCAACTCAACCCCCGCCCCCTCAGGCCACCCATGGAGAGAAGTGGGGGGGTAACTAAGGCCTACCGACTCGAACGCCGCGGTCAGGCCTGCGACCGTGCAACAGGAAAGGCGCTAGAGGGGGCTGACAGACAGACAAACAGACTTTATAGTAAGATAATGATGTTTGTTTCAAATAATCTGCACACATATGAAAAGCATCATGTTAGTTGTGTGTGATTGTCACAGGGGAGTGTGTACTCAAGAACCGTGCTACTGCATAGTGATGGAGTACTGTCCGAATGGTCAGCTGTACGAGGTTTTGCATAACAATCGTGTCTTACCTCCGGCTTTGTTGGTGAGCTGGTCTCAGCAGATTGCAGCCGGAATGAGCTACGTACATTCACACAGGATTATTCATCGAGATCTCAAATCACCAAAGTCAGCATTCACTGATACTAGTTATCATACTGCTTTTTAGCCGACATTCGAGCTGTTGTCATGGTTGTCGTTCTTCTGTTTGTCTGTCTGTCACGGATGTACTGTGGCTAAACGGTGCAAGATAGGGCCTAGTATTGCGATTGCTCGTGCCTTTCTTAACACTTAACACTAGGTTGCTATTGATCACTAATAGGAAGTCGCATACTGGCTTTCAAATGACATATAAATTGATGAACTTGGATGATATTGAAGGGTCATAACGCACTATGGAATGGAATGTTTCAAGCTATAAGTGACCATATCTCGGAAACGGTGCAAGATAGGGTTAAGGTTACTAATAATCACTAATAGGAAGTGGCCTACGCCCTGTCAGATTAGATGGAAATCATTGACCTTGGATGACTTTGAAGGTCACTGACAACCAGTACGGTCGGCTATCTTAGCGACAGCTGGCCTTCTTGTTTGTATATCTTTGCACTGTCAAATGAAAGTAAACTGTACTTTTCTACTTGGGACTGTTTTATTTTACTAGCATTTACTGTAGCTATGCATTCGAAGATTGTATTGCAGGATAATGTTTAGTATACAAAATGTATAGACCAGTTATAGCTTTTACGCTGTTACCTTACAAGTAAGCTCATAGAACTGAACACAAGATCTTGTTTGCTTTATAGCATGATACATTGATATTGAACATATTATTTGAATTTACTGGTGTTAACTGGACAGTTCAGGAAAGTGTAAATCTTTTCTGGCAGCAATGTATTTTTATTGTAATATGAGCAAGAGGGAAATGATGTGTCTGAAAATAATAGGTGCTGCACTAAAAAATTGATTAACAAATGTTGTTGTTGTATGTCTGTTATAGTATATTGATCTCAGCAAATAACACGATCAAGATTTCTGACTTCGGCACAAGTCGCAGTTGGAACGATGTCAGTACAAAGATGTCATTCGCCGGCACCGTGGCATGGATGGCACCGGAAGTTATTCGCAGCGAGCCATGCTCGGAAAAGATCGACGTCTGGTAACATGATTTCGATGACGACTATTTTTATTAGTAGGACTGTGCAACGTGGTGTGTTAGATATGGAAAATAGTCGAGCTGATTTTCAAGTTTTGTGTTTCTGGGGAATTAATCTTCCGTGTATGGCCAATATGCAATACTCAACGATGCATTGAACATTGACCACTACTCGATAGTCGATACCCAGTGGGTGTTCTTATTGCAGGTCCTACGGCGTGATGCTATGGGAGATGATGACTCATGAGGTGCCGTACAAAGGCGTTGATACGTCGGCCATTATCTGGGGCGTTGGCAGCAACTCACTTAGTCTACCAATCCCAGCGTCATGTCCTGATGGATTCAAGCTACTCATGAAACTCTGCTGGTTTGTAGTTAATAATACTAATAATAGTAATAGCCATGACAGTGTTTATGGTGCTGTCATCGTAGCAGTGCCACTATGTGAGTTTACAGAGTTTATTTTATAAATGTAGCACAAATGCCGGCTGGCCACCAACCTTTAGGCAAAGCTGATCAGCTTCTGCCAGAGATCCACCTATAGGCAGCCACAGTAATACATTCAGTATCGCCATTTATTACTACTCATCCTGATTCCTGAAAGCAGATACTCATTTTCCATCCCATGGAGGGTAGGAGACTGAGTCAACCTAATGGTTGGCTTCATACTGAGATGGTTTGCAGACAGTCACTCATCCAAGTACTGATTGGGCTAACCGTAGAGTAACATTGACTGGATACAACCGCTGATCCGCTTTGCCATGCCACCACCAAGTATTCTTTACTGAACTTAAAGCATTACACAGTTCCAGATTCTGTCTGTATTATGTACATGTAGATGTGCAACTTTCAACATGTACAGTTATACGATGTAGTAGGCCTATGCAATTTCTGAAAGATAGGTTGACAAGGCAGTGCAATGAAAGACAGTATAATCCATAGGGCGATGAAACCATGAGATCATGTATTTGAAGGCTGAAATCAAATAGTTTGAATGTAAACGTTTTTTGTCGCAGGTCAGCTAAGCCACACTGTCGGCCGTCATTTCGACAGATACAGATTCATCTCGAGATCGCATCTCAGGAATGGCTGAGTATTTCGGAGTCGGACTTCACTGAGCGACAGGCATGATTGACTTTATTACTTGCTTACTGATCATTAGAGTTGCATTTTACATCGTCTGCATTATTGGTCAGTCACATTTTACGCACTGGTTTTATTTATGTAATTATTCACTGGCAACATTGCTGGAACAGCCTCTTATGAAATTATTCACTCGCTTAGCATTCTCTAGCAACTTCTGTGAGGAAGCATGCATGAAGAGATTATCGGGTATCAGTGTTTTACAGGATAAGTTGGTAGCAAATATTGAGTGTTGCAACAAGGATCTGTTATGCGATGGCCATTATGTCAGCATTTGTTGGTTTTTGACTGAAATTGGCTTAAACATTTGAAATTGGCTTACTGTCACCCTCAGAAAATCTGAAGTATCCAGAAACAGATAACTTCAGTGCTGGGCATTTATCCTTTCCTCTCCAAAGGTGAGCAGCTAAGGTCTTTGCTTTGTATTTTTGTCTGTCCAATGCAATGCATGGCATTGAACAGAGTATAAAACCACCTGAGCATCCGTGCATGCGTGCGTGCATGCATCTGTCTAACATTTGAGGCTTCATATCTCCATAACAGTGCAAGATAGATGCATGGTCACAATAGACTATTTATAGTAAACCCCTGGTGATGAATCGAATGGTCACATGACTGACAATGTCAATTGTTTAGTCACGGCTTGTGCGGTAGCAACAAGCTGTTGTATAAGCGATGTGCCAAGTCATTGGGAAGGCCAAAATTACAATAATAGCGAAGGATGACAATAACCTTGCTGCTGTACAATTTGAAATTAAACATTTTGATTTTTTCTACTAGTCTAAACAGCTCACTGATTATATTTATATAGAAATATACTGTAAACTATCGAAATGCATTGGACAGACTCCGCGTTTGTATGAACATTATCTTGTCTTTATATGAAACTTGTTTGATTGTGTTGGTTGGTAATGACATAATGTCATGTTGTTGTGACAGCTTGGCTGGAGGGAAGAGATAGAACAGCGCTTCAGTTCAGTGCAGAAAGAGCGTGCTCCACATCTGAAGCTTGAAGATGAGTTGCTGCGTCGGCGCCGCCAGGAACTCCAGTAAGCATAAGCTGGCTTGATAGTGTAATGCCTAGCATGTTGGACTTGTGGTCACAAGGTTGTGGGTTTGACTCCCAGTCGGGTTGCTATCAGTTGATTACTACTTGGAGGATCTCTGTGGACAGATAAACCTTGTTGGTATGTAACCATCACCAAGGCCAACTCAGCCTTCCGTCTCACTGAGGTAAGTAAATCGAGTACTGGCCTGTCTGGCTGAGGTTATCGTGGAACGCATTCACCCATGTTGGGTGGCAGGTAACACCATAGGATCCCATCTGGCAGGTGACGCTCTGTAGCTCTGCAACAGGTTTCCCATGAACAGCTATATGGTACTCTTTGAAGTAGTCGATTGTATTGTGTACCTAACATCGGGCATCACATTGCATGTCTATCATACAAGCTGACTTGCTTTCAACTGCAACGTGTGACGATGTGAGCATGCGGACAGTGTCATTACTCTGTGTCAGGTAAAATGTTACATGCAGCTGAAAGCATAATGTCGAAGTCTGTTAAAATGGGTGTCATCGTTGATCTCTGTTGGTGGCTTAGTGGCTGGGTAGTTGAATTTGTGAACAAGAGGTTGCAACTTCAAGTCTTGGCTGGTCCACTGCAGGGTGAGGGCCTAGTGTGGCCGATTGGGGCAGTGGTATGTCTGCTAGCTGCAAACCACAGGTTCAGCTGTTCCCTGATGTGGCAATAGATGGTCGCATAGTGTACTGCCGTATCATTAACTCATGCCAATCACAGCTGCTACTTCCGAGATTATAAAGTACTTCTGGCCACAAGTCAGACTCGTGTAAGAACTGTTTTCTGGACTTTTTCCTTCAGGAAAGTTACCACAATATTTTTGTCAGGTGGGCACTACCTTTATAGTGTCCTGTTTTGCTAGCAAAGTTTTGTTCAAGGTCAAAAATTGTAGTTTAATAAGGTCTGCTATTTTGCTGTAAACTTGCATCATGCAAAGTCCAATTTTTTTCTAGACATTTGAGTGGGAACGCTGACTGTGCACGAGTATGTGGGGAAAATGTTGCAGTGTTTGTCTGTCTGCGCAGACATGCACTGGACGTGAGGTCGCATTATGAGCACAAGTTGGAACGGCTCAATCACTTGTACACTGAACTGTCGTCAGTTCTACATCAGCTCGACTTGCGTGAACAGCGTCTTGCCAAGTTGGTTTCTAGCTTACTTCTTAAATTGCTTTCATTATATTGTACTATGCAGGGATTGCGTTCTTGAGGACTGTGCTCAACCTCAAGGTCAGCTCAAGGACAAAAAATTGTGGCTTTGGCCTTGGCCTCATAGACCACTGGCTATGAAAAATGCTGGCCTTGAACCCCATTTCTGGTGCTATGTTTCAGAATGCTTTGCTTCTGTTATTGTCAGTTTGTTATACTGCGAGTGACTTGATCCGAGCCAACTCGCGTGCAGTTCTCACTTGCAGCTGTGCCACTGGTTGACAATGTATAACGCCATTTTGACCAATATAGCTTCTTCTTGACTCACGTGACTTCACTGTTTAGGCTTATTGTTACGTGTCTTTTTAGTCTTAGGACTTAACGCCACGCTAAAGTTAATTCGTCCTTCATCATCATCATCATCATCTTGATTACATGTACATTGTTGCTTATGAGATGATTAGTCTGAGGAAAATGTGTATCCCACATTTTCAGAGTTTACCTCAGTTAGTTGTGTATAGTGAAGTGACTGAATTGAGCATGTGTTGGTCTAGTTGCGAGATAGAGTGATTTGCGCGGACTGCAGAATAATTATAGTATTTGTTTGAATTATGTTGTTGGGATGTGCAGACGTGAACAGGCTTTGTCTGTAATAGCTGCATCGCACAGCCAGCCAGTCGATCCTGCCACTTCGCTTGCTGCCAATGTGTGAGTTTCTTTGTTTGGTTATGCAGAGTGTAAGTTTTGTTCGCTGCAACTCGTGCATATCTTTATCTCTTCTTTTGCTGAATTTGAGACATGGCCAGACATGTGACCTACTTCTTTTAGTTGAATAGTGAAATTTTTTTGTTATTTTGGTTGAAATCATCTGTCACATGTTATGCTTGCTGCTGGCACATCTAAAGTTTAATGCAATGTTGATGTCGTATATTATATGCTCACACTGCCCAGAAAAACAAGTAAGTGAATTTTGTGGTAAATTTAGCGGGTGTGCAATGGTGGCAAGTCTGTGGCCAAAGTCAGCTTTTGTTACTATTTTTCATTGTTACATTGTTATGGTTTTTTTCTCTGATGAAGTGCTAAGTATTACTTTCTACTTCTACTTTCAGTTGATACATTTTTGCTGAATCAGCAGATCCCTGTGAGAAAGTGCGGAATATTATTTTACGTACTGGGATTTTTTTTATGTCTCCCGATGAACAGCATTATTCACTGAAAGAAGCATGAAATATTGTTACGCGCGAAAGCAGCTACTGCTTTCAGCGCGTCTTAGCCATCACAATTCTTGTCTGTCCGTCTGTCTGTCCGTCACACGCGTGGATCAGTCGGAAACGGTGCAAACTAGAATTGCCAAATTTTCACTGTTGGCTGCCCGGAAGACTTTAGTTTCAGGAACCGTAAAGCTTTTCCTTAAATTCAAACGGGGTCACCCTGAACGAGAGTGCTGAATGAGAGGTGGGTGGGCAAAATTTGCGATTTTTGGCAAATAAGTCGCTGTATCTCAGTAATGGTGCGAGATAGGTTCTAGGTTACTATTGATCACTAATAGGAAGTCATACACTGGCTTTCGATTGGCGCCGAATTCAATGACCTTGAATGCCAAAAAAAGGGGTTTTATGGATTTTTTTGGCAATTTCGGGCTGCGACACAAGTCTATCATTCACAAGCTGGCGCCACGCTACTGTTGTTATGCGATCCAGACAGAGAATTTGGTATTTGTATATCAACTTAGCGTGAACACCCCAGTTTTCAGCTAAACTACTAAACTGGAACTGCTATAGGCTTTCGCGCACCTTGTGAGCATTAGCTCAAATTTCTTGTTGTTTTTGGTACAGGATATGTATAATATTCTGTGTAATGTTGTGTCATCTACAGTAGATCATCAAGCAACGAAAGACCATTGGATACGTCTGAATCTCGCAGATCGTTGCCGAGCATTGCTGCCTCGGTGCCTGGAGGTCGCATCAGCAGCACGCTGCCTGCTTTCAGCATGATTCCAGCTGCCGACCGTCGGCTGAGCAGCACCCTGCCCGCCAACACTGGCTCAGTCACCTTGTCAAAACGAGGCGCTCGGCGCAAGGAACTGAATCGACGTGATCGTGGGAGGACGAGGAGTGGTAAACCGGAAGAGATCGTGCTACGAGTTGTCGTGCCGATTGATATTTCCGCTGATGATGACCAGCAAGCAGATCAAGGTTACACTGGAGGTCAAGGTCAAACCGGAGGTCAAGGTCAAAGCAGTGTCGAGAAGGCACCGTCTACGGTCTTGCCTCCTGGCAGTGAGGACGACAGTGACACAGCACAACAGCAGTTTCACCGATCTGCGGCCTCGAGGCAGGGAAAGTATTTCAAGAAATCCGGTGTTAGAAGACGCAACAGTGAGGCCACCATCGAAGCTCTTTTTCATACTAACAACGAACGTGTACAACAGGTATGTACGACGTATAACGTGCATGCATTGCAGCTAACTGCTCATGTTTTGTTGTTTAATGTTAATTAACTTTTATGCACTATAGCAGTTACTGCTATAGCACGTCTTAGCCATCGCAATTCTGTCTGTCCGTCCATCTGTTCGTTCATTCGTCTGTCACATGGGTGGATCAGTCAAAAACGGTACAAGCTAGGATCACCAAATCTTCACCATCAGCTGCCTGGAAGACTCTAGTTTTAGGATCCATAAACCTTTTCCAAAAACTCAAAAATCGTCATTGCCAGTGACGGCACTAAATGAGAGGGGGGTGGGGAAAAACTTGCAATTTTTAACCAATAAGCCACTGTATCTCAGAAACAGTGAGAGATAGGGCCTAGGTTACTATTAATCACTAATGAGAAGTCTACACTGGCTTTTGACTTTTGACTGGCACCGAAAACAATGACCTTGAACATCAAGATAAAGGTTTTTCTGGATTTTTTGGTGATTTTTGGCTGCGACACACATTTCAAGTGCGAATTGCACCGAAATCACCAGAGACAGACTGGGACAGTTTGCATATGAAACTTTCAGCATTAAACATAGTTTTCATTGGTTTAAATTTTGCCCCTCTGCGTTCAAGAAATTCTCCATACGGGGATGTCAAACTTGAGTACCTCGTTCAATGTAATCACATTCGGTCACTCGAGCGGCAGCAGCCATGCAAGACGGTGGCGCCATCTGGCGTGTGTCAATGCATCGTGCCCAATGTCAGTTGCTGGGATTGGTGAGCTTAGATTTTGTTCGCAGTGGACCTTCAAACATGCACTGCTGTTACACGTTCCCCTTTGCGTTAGCTAGGTTTTCTTGTTTTTTTATTTTCTTTCGGTTACTGTAAAACTTTTGGCTTTCATTAGTTACTGTTGCTACTAAAGCAACTCTGACTGAGTGATTGATTAATTAGTATGAGAAAGTACATTTTCGCAGATGACAGTTAATCTGGTACGGCATTAAATGGCGTTTTAGGCGGTTGAGGATTGTTCATCATTAGTTGTGAGAAGCAATTCATGTTCATCAGAGCGGTCTGAACGCAGCATAGCAGCTGATGACAGTAACTGCACTGACGCTGAGCTCGCTTCATCGTCGGGGTCCGAGCAACTTCACAGACAACTCAGCACTTCTTCCGGCGATGGGCTGTCGGACAAGGAGGACGTATTGAAGGCTGTCAAGTGTCAGGTCTAACATGGGTTTGTTGACTAGTAGTGGTAGTGTAATGGTTGTGATAGTGTAGTGGTATTGGTGGTAGTGGTAGTACTAACAAGAAACCCAGCTGTCTCTAGGGAATACTGACCATACGAAGGCCAGCATGTGAATGAGGGGTCAGTTTAAGTATCCCTGTTTGGAGTGAGTGAAGGGGATGGTTGGCGATGGAGGCATTAGATCTAGGCATTTGCAGGTGTTTGTAGCCTGTTAGTAGTAACCAGCCCAGTGCACTGATACAGTTTGGCCATAATGCGCCATGCAAATTTAGTTGGTCCAGGACTGTTTTGGGAGAACAGATGTCTGTAGATGGTCAGCAATGATACCCGTACCATCGGTTAGAGCATCGATACATCACTATAGGCTGTCTATAGCAACCATGCTGCTAACTGAAACAGTTTAGCCAAAATTTGCAGCCTACAGTCAGTACTCCCGTTTGGGTGAAATAAGGTGGTTGTAGGATATCTAACTTGGTACCATAGGGTAACCGTTGAGCAACCTTGTGTATTTGTTTAGACAGTTTTTGGGGTAAGATGTACCACTTAGCCACAATATATGCGTGACAGAAAACAAACAAAAGCCCGTGAAATAGGTTCGACCTCAATGGTTGGCCAATAATATTAAAAACTGAGATAACAAAGCAGTGAAAAGTCATTAATTTGCATTTTATTGCAATTATATTAGTAATTTGCTGTGCTCTATCCATATAAAACCAAATATGCTTAAATGTTAATCTTTTTTTGCATGTTTTTCATTGCCGTGAATGATCCACTCCAATATAGGTTGGGTTGTGATAACATAGCTTTTGGTTTTTATTGTCCTGATTTCTTTTGCATATTTAATCGTGAATTTCCAGTGGAAAATTTTAGAAAATTCCTGTGCACCTGATTTCCAGGCCACATTGATTTGCTTCATTGAAATGCATTTAGATTGAAAGTTGTAGTAACGCCATTATGTTTCTGCTGATGTTGTAGTTGTCTGACTGTGGATTGGAGCATCACTAGCTTTGCTAATGTCAAGATTACGCAGAAGAAGATATTTTCATTTTCGTAACATTTGTGCAGCAGAATTTTGGGAAATTATCATTACATGTAACACTTTCCGTTTGTTGCCATTTTACTATGTGATCAATGTTGTATCTAGAATCATAATATTTCTGACTGTAGCCAGTTTAAACAGATAATAGTGATTTTAGTGAGATTATTGATACTCTCATCGGTTTTGCATATTGAATTGATCCAGTTTAGATATTGACTTGATAATTTGTTTTCGTTTTCGCTACCAAAAGAAAATATGGCAGTCTTCTTTCATCCTAAAACTTTTTCGCTTTCATTTTTGTCTGGCTGAAAGAGGTGCTTTTTTTCATTTTGGTGAAAGGTAAACTTCATTTTCCGTTTGTCTCTAGTCTGATCTACGTGTTGTCAGAAATTTATTTGTCAAGGGGATTTAACCTCCTTTGTCTAATTTTTTTGCAAAGTCAGAAAAAACAGTTCATGAGGAGTCGATTGTTTGTGTTCGATACATACTGCCATGATTTATAACTGTAGCTTGTTTTTTCATCTGAGAGCTTAAGCTAGTGACCCTTTTGATAGGATTATGGTAAATATAGGCTTGTGTGTTGGTCACTCTTTTTATCTAGTGCATACTGTCTAGTAAAATATTGAATTTCTTTGTTTGGTAATTGTGTGTGTATATTTGAAATGTTTATGATAAAACTGGTTATTTTGAATTTGAGGCGAGTGCAGAACTTCTGTGTTGAAAGTGTTGAGATGCAAACACATTTGCACTTTCAGCCGACTGTACTCACGGGCTGTGCTTATGGCATGCCATGTCCGTCACTGATGTATGTAATGTGGCTAAATGGTATGTCTTACCAAAATACTATCTTAAGAAGCAAACAGGGTTGCCAGACTGCTACCATGTAGTACCAATTCAGACCCCCTATAATTTACCATTCTTTTCAAGCTCTCAAATATGGGTATTATGGCATCAGTCCGTACGGAATGAAGAGATTGCCGCTCGCACCGGTCTCCCCTCCCCCCTCTATCGACCACCATCTGTTGCCGTCGCTCAGCTATTTTCGGATACCTAGCGAGGCTTGGCGATGAAGTACCAGCTCACAAGGCACTCCACAGTTGCGTGAGGTTGTCTCAGGGACGCCTGCCAGACCCTGCATGGAAACGTCGTCCAAGTCGTCCACGTGGCAGGTGGATGGACCAACTACGAAGAGACAACAACCGTCCACCTGCTGATCAATGGAAGCTGGCTATTAAACACGGTCACAGTGGAAGAGCGACGCTATGGTCTCACGACTACGCGACTACCTGACCTGACCTGAAATATGGGTACTAACTGCACCCCACATACTTGCATTGCGAACTGCAGTCAAACTGCTTCAGTTAGCAGCATAGTTACTATTGACAGCCTATATGAACTTCAAATACCTTATCCAATGGTGCCATCACAGATATTTTACGGACATCTCTTTTTCCAAAATAGGAGTTATTTCTACCCCAAAATTTCAATGCTGCATCTACAAGCTATCAATGGAATGGTTACGGTTAACAGGCTATAGACAATTAGACATTACCAATGCTACTATTGCAAAGTTTGCCTTTCCCACCAAATGAGATGCTGACCCTATCTCCAAATATTTGTCTATAAATTGTGACAAAATCACTGCAGATAGGGAAATGCATGATCACCATTGACAACTTGTATGAACGTATGAACGACCTACCATGGTACAATCGTTGATCCCATATGGACACCTGTTCTCTCAAACTGGGTGTCTACCCTTCTTTCCCCCCTAAAATTGCATGTCACTGTAAGGTACGGTCAGCTATGCTAGCGACAGCTGGGCTTTTTGTTCTTGGATGACAATCGGTATTTGTTCCATTGATGTATAAGCAATTATAGTTGTTGACGTTTCACTTGTTCGACAGCAATGACTGACTGCGCTCAGTGCAATAAGCAGCATTTTCACATAACTGTGATTGAATCTGTACTCAGACAAGTTGCTTCATGTTGTTTGATTGTTAGAAATGATGCAGTTTCTGCGAGTGATTTTCTGATGATCGTTTTGCATATCATGCCGATTGACTGCATTCCACAGTAATTTACAATTGTAGATAGCGTAGTGATTTGTGGCATTTTTCAAGATGCATTGTCGATATTCCGCCGCAAATTGTTTTATAAGATTTGATTTTGTATAGGTGTCATGACACAGCAGTTGTTTAACGTTGCGTTGTTTGTGAAATGAGACCAATTGTGCTTTGTATTGGCAACGAATGATGCCATGTCTGTGCATGTGTGCAAACTTGGAGTTGTTCAGTTTGTATATTTGAGGTGTAGCAGATGAAAAAGATGTTGACTGTGAAAAACTGTTTTTTTTCTGTTGGCTTTGAGGTGAATTGTGAAACTGTCAAAACAGTACATCAGTGTTTTTCAACCGGGGTTCCGCGGAACCCAAGGGTTCCGCGAGCGTCTACCAAGGGTTCCGCAGCTGGCCAGTAACGAATAACCTAGCGTGCAAAATCACACCAGACAATATCGTCGTAATACTCAGCGTCGATTTTTTTTTGTTTGAAATTGCGTTTCTATGCGTCTTTTTGTATAGACTCACTGTGTTGGATCATTTTTGTTGTCAGTAAAATTTGCATTTTAGGCTTACGCCTATATCATAACGTAAGCTTCCTACGCACCACATTATTCAACTCCGAGGCAGTACCAGAAATAAAAAAGGAAAACAAGAACGTATTGATTAGGGTTATGGTTACGAAATCTTTTAGCCATTTACTTAGTTAATTCAATTCTTTAAAAACTCAGCTAAGAAAAATTAGAAAGACACGAAGGCCTGTCTTTTCCAAGGGCGTCCACGTGATAAATTTTCTGGGTTGGTGGCGTGGCTAAGCGGTTGTCGACGACCGCCTCGCCCGTCGTGTTTGGTTACATACAGTAACATACTGCTGCGTACTAATGCGGTCAAATTTTATATTGGTCTTCTTTGTCTGTTTTGTCGTCTTCATGACGGTTCTGCCCTCAGTGCCCTGCTAGGGAAATGAGTCCGTAGATACCCCGTAGATATCCTCGCATACGTCGCTGGACTCACGGATCAGTGCATGGAGTTCCGTGAGTGATCTTCACGCTTGCGTAGGGTTCCGCGGCAACAAAAAGGTTGAAAAACACTCCAGTACATCAATATGTAGACGTCTTCACTGTGGTAAATGTACAGTGACGACATACGAGACTGACTAATAAGGACTACCGGTAATAACAGGGCTTTTACAGGTCATGGAAAACTGGAAAATGTCGGGGCCGTTACTTCAGGGCCAAAAAATATAACGCCTTTTGGATATAGCATGAGTTGCTGCTGACAGTACTGTCTTATACCATCATTCTATGTGTACCATTAGGGGACTACAAGTAGCATCCTATTCCATGCTTGTTTTCAGCAAAAATTGGTGTTTTTTTTCGTTGGTTGGCTGACGTTGGTCCCCAATGAGCAATGCGCTTAGGCTAATTAGTAGTTTAATTACTTCCCGAGTAAGCTAAAATATTATGCCAAATGTTCATTACAATCAAGCAACGCAAGGTAGACTTAAGTTAAGCTCGTGAGTGAAGTATTTTTGACGTGCTAGGGCCTGCGTCTATCGTACGGGTTGTCGGCTGTCCGTCTGTTACTAATTAACGTATTGTGGCTAAATGGTGCAAGATAAGAGTCAAGGTTGCTATTGCATCACTAGGAAATTGCATATGCCCTTTCACATGAGATGAAAATCATCGACCTTAGATGACCTTGCAAGACAGTACTGCAACAGGAATTGGATAGGCTGTATAGCGCGTCTTCCCTAGCGACAGCTCGTCTTTCTTGTCACTGCTAGTTGTGGCACTCCAGTCCACTGTGAGTCTGTGACTGTAGTAGAATTCGAAATGTAGGCCTTAATCCGGTTAAATCCAAATTTTAAAAATTAATATCTGTTACATTTTTAATTAAAAAAATTCACAGAATGCTTACTCGAATTTCGATTTGAAGTCGTTTAATCGTTTCGTATGTAAAAAAAGTCCGTGCATCACTAACACTTAGTTATTTTAGGCTTCGTAATAGAATTCTATGTTGTTTTTAGTAAATAGTAAATAAACTAAGGAAAAGTAATTTTTTAAAATATGTCGTTAGTTGCGTACGCCGACAGCGATGAAGACAGTAGCGACAATGAATCTGTTGAGGCAGCGTTGCTTTCTGTAGCTGGACAACAACGCAGTACGGCTGTCAAAAGCGAAGACATCGGAGGTCCTGTCTACTTCCCTGCCACTGACATGCTCGGTCAGTAACCGTCCAACCAAGCAGTCATTTTATTAGCCAGACTAGATACGGCTGTGATTACCGTAAAACTGCTAATAGAAGCCCACGGCTTGAATTAGAGACCCGGCTTTTATTAAAACATTGTCAACCTGGCATACCAGGTTAATACACTTTTTCTATGGGTACTATTATTACAATAAAATTTTGAGCGAGTGTATAAGACTACTGCACATACAACTAATCACTACTACTACTACAACTGCTAGTACACTTACAACAACAACGACTTGGATGTCCAGCTTAGATTGTAGACCCGGCTACTGTATGAGACCCGGCTTGTATTAGCAGTTTTAACTTTTACGGTATACACGGGCATGGCATTGATGCTAGCTTATCATTTCATTTTCTCGGTAAAACATGATAATCTGCCAGTAAAATTTTGCTGCTATAAAGTTTATATGCTTGCCTATTATAGCATTTATGTCACACTTATAACTAGTCATGACAAATGGCAACATCTTACACAAAAGATGCAAATGTGAAATTTTTGATTGTTGGACTAAACGCTTTGCACTCCAGTTAGGTAAGGTCATGTATGGTTACTGATCGCAAGTAGTTTGTTGTATTTTTAGATTCAGAAAACGAATCAACATTACAAACAAAATTAAGACTTCCAGCTCCTTCAGCAGTGGTTAGTAAAGCTCGTAATGATGTGACAACTACAAGTGATGAAGCTGTTGATGATGGTGACACTCACAGCAGTTTACTTGCTGGTACGATTATTGTTTATTTTGCTAGTGAACATTGTTTTTGTGTGTTTATTCTAATGTTTTATTGTGTGCAATAAATCTGGAAGTGAATTAGTTTTATGCTTGTATCAAATGCACATAGTGTAAAATACCAGTGCCAGTAAACATTTTGTCATTTGTATTTTGCAAACAGTTGTTTATTTTATATTGTTAACACATGATTTTGGTTGTTATGTTAAAACTGTATATGTTTTATATTAAATATCTTTTATATGGTGCTAGAATAACAGTAGAATTCAGAGTGTTGATTACTTTAGATTATATTATTAATAAAATACCTCTGATAATCTTCCAGGAGCTTTTGCTGTTCATGTGATATTTTGTTATTATTATACTTGGATTAAGTGTAATACTATAATTACAATTCCAACATTTGGGTATTCTTGCAAGCTGAGTACTGTAGATATCATGTGGTTTTATATTTGTGTTGAGCAGGTTTACCTGCTAGCATTGCTTCTCACAAGTCTGGACCCAGACTGTCGGAGACAGAAGATGAGCTGGAAGATATTGTAAAGCCACATGGTGCAGAGCTGTCATTGCGACAGGTGCCAGCAAAGAAGCGAGAGCCAGTCAAAATTGTTTTACCTTCGCTCACAGCGGTATGTTATAAGTTTGAGTTCTAACGGTGCGTGTCATTACTGTCAGTAATTGAATTATCATAGAGATGCTTCATGATGATGTTGCACTGTGTGAATTTTATTTTGACATTAACATTTAGATTTACATTATGATGGTTGTTTGCATTTGGTTTGCTGTTATAAGTTGTTAGTTGAATACTTAAAATTTCTGAAGAGTGGTGCACAGTTCGATGAATTTTGCACTCTCTGTACATACATTTTCTCTTAGTTTACATTGTTATTTGTAGTTATATGTCTGAACTTTGCATTGTAGCAAATAGATCTTTTACTTGTCTTAAGTATGTGTGCAACATTAAGTGGTTATAATTGGATATTGTGTGTGAGATTTATCTGCAGTTAACCAATATAAATTTCTTTTAAAGTTAAATGTGTTTTTGCAGCAGCAAATAATGATATTAGCATGGATTGCCATGTGATGTGTGTAGGGTAGTGATGACAGTGATGATGATGATGACACTAAACAGACAAAACGACGAAAGAATATGTATGTGAGTACTTCTTACATACTGCTCAGACTTCAGCTTTCTCATCCATAGTAGTTGTTAAGATTGACTTACCAGTACTTTGTCAAGATTCCACGTAATTGCTGATTATCTCCACCAAGGTGAGCATATTGAACATTGGAGGAGATTAAGAGATTGGTCGTTCTGTTCATCGTTCCTTCTGTGTACATGATGACTCATAATAGCAATGCCGTCATTGCATGGTTTTGCACCAACAGCTGCTTAGCCGGCTTAGCCTTTTCCCTCCCTTTCCCTTGCCATGATACGGCTCTTCCTTCTTTCTCCCCTTTTCTTGTTGTAGCTGTAGGCGTAGGTGTAGTAGTAGTAGCAGCAGTAGTAGTACTAACGTTTAAATTACTTTACTTGGTGGAGATATGCGCTCTCAGGAGCGCCTTCTAGTTTTGTTTTTGTGATTTTACGCTCAGTCATGCATGCAGATGAATTTGCAGCATCGCTGACCATTTTGTTTGTGACTACTACTACTACTGCAACTGCTACTTTCATTTTTGTTTAACCAGTTTTTTTCCACAGTTGTGCAGGTCAGTTGTGGTCCAAAGTGGCAGACTTTTAGGGATTTCTGTCTTTTTCCATAGCAGCTGTCTTTTTCCATCAGCATTAAAGCTCTGCATGTTTCTCTGTAAGTCTGTGTGTCATGCATCTTTGCTGGAATTTTTTTTATTGTCATACATTTACTTTTGTGTTCATCTGCAGCTGACTGAACTTAATCGTAGTTGTTCTGCTTTTCTTATGTTTATGCTAGTGACTTACGTGCTGGTTTAAATGATGATTTCAGTTGTTTTCTTTTTTTTGTGGTTCATCTAGTAAAACGTCATTCAAGAAGGTGGGTATTTTCATCTGAATGTGAGTAGATGAAATCACCATAATGTATTTGTGTGGACACAGCACAAGAGCAGCTTGCTGTCATCTTTGCCACCTCCGGAACATGTCACCAACCTAACGTCCCTCATACCTCAGAGTCTGTCAAAAGCCGCTGCAACGATGAAGTCAAAGACATCACTACCACGGTCAGCTCATTCACAGAAGCCTGCAGTAGAACCTACAAGGACTGCTAAGCCGGCTTCATCTGTCGGGTTTGTTGAAAATAGACGATCGGCCGCTGTCAGTAGTAGTGCAATAGAAGACAGTGACGATGATGAGAGTGGTACAGCTGATTTCTTCTCTCTCGATGCAGCGGACAAACCAGCATTAGCAATGTATCCATCATCAGTGTCCAGGGTCGTTGATACAGCTGATGTTCGGTGGATTGGGTCATCGACCAAGTCTGCCGCATTCATGCCTAGTACTGATGCTGCTGGCATCTCCAATTCTACTCCAGACATTGTGTGGAATGCTATGAGCTACAGCGTCCCAGCTACAGAACTTCCTTCAGTCACTGGTGACACAGTCATGGTATGTACACTGTACAGTTCACATTGTTGTCAGGTACTAGTGCAAAATCGGTGCTTTGCTGCTTTTGGTTTTGTGCTATGCCAAGTACGACTGTTTGCCCAAATCGACTGAGGTCTATATACATATCCTGGAAGACTAGTAAAGGAATTACTGAGATGGCTAATAATCAGATGATAACATTCTGGTCGGACGGCATGTGATGTAAACTTGCCTAGCTGGTGCTGGCTTTGCAACAGACTACTGCTGAATCATTTAGGATCTCTGCTGCTTGTATTAAAGATTTTTCATTCTTTGTTAGATTGATGTCTGCCAGTTGAATGCTTACAGTTTGTATCTTTCTGGTGTAGACTTTCAATATTATAGCAGATAACAGTTGTTTTCTTGAGTATAAAGTTTTGTATTGAGCTGTTGCTGATGCAGCTCCTTAAAATCACACAGATTTTAGCGGAGAACGTAGGCTATTCTAGTCATTTTCTGTATGGTTGTGTTTGTGTGTCTGTCCACGTCCGGTCTGAGCACTTCACATGCGAAGTCTATGCTTACAGTCTTACACTGTCACTGCTAAGTTTGCTAAGTATATATAAGTTTGCTAAATATATAATGCTGCTGCTGTACTGCAGCTAGTTATCTGTGCATACGTATAGGCCTATTAGGTACAAGCCTACTGTACCTTGCTCAGGCTAACTGGCATACAACCAACCCTGTTGCTTGTCCGTCTATGTCCATGTGGTCGAAAGGAGCAACCGACAGAACCACCAGTGTGGCTGATGCTCCATGCTTACACTATCGTTGTTTGGCAACTTGGCAAGCCACCGAGCTGTTCGAACGCTTATGCGGGAACTTATACAAAATAGGTCTACTAAGCCTTTAGGTGCGATGATGTGTCTACGTGCCTTGCCCTACCTACTGACGTCTATCATTTGCCTTCACTGTTATTATATTCAGTCTGTGATCAGCTGTAAGGGAGATTAATTGGTTGCGTTTGCCATGTTTGTGTCTAAATACGACGAGGTGCTCTGCGAGCTAAACCTGCAGTGGCGGCGACAGCTGGCAGATTGTCGCTGTTTGTGCAATAATGTGGGGATGCATGTTAGTTTCTGGGTTGTGAAAAAAACTTTTATTTTATTTTATTCGTTCATTTATTTTTATTGTCTTCAGCAACAGCTCTAAGCTATTAGCTTGCCAATATACTTTGCTTTGTGTTCGTTGGGTGTCCAGTCCTTGCAGTTATTTATGACATTACGTCAGTGATTTTCAACCGGGGTTCCGCGAGCATATGCCAATCGTTCCACGGCTGGTCAGTAAAAAAGAAATAAAAATAATCTAGCTTGTGAAATTAAGTCAAACCAGGCCATAGAAGTAAAAAGCACTAAATACTTGGGCTAGTTCGAAATTAGCGCTTATAGTTGTCTACTTTTGCATACAGTGTTAAATATGTTTTTTGTTTTTAACAATATTAGAGTATTTGCATTGAACACTGAACACTAATGTACTAGTGTTAGTGTTAAGAAAACGTGTGTCCATTCATTAAAATAATTTTGTATCTTGAAACATTTTGCTGAAGGTCCAGACTTCTGAGTTGTTCATGGGCGTATTTAAGATTCGATGATAATTTTCGGGCCGTTGGCGACCCCTTGTATGGTATTTTTGCTTAAATACAATAACGTACTGCTGTCTTCAGGTGAAATGAAATTGTTAGATAATATTGTTTAATGCGGTCAAATTCAACAAGTATTTTGCCTGCTGCTTTATTGTCAGCTGTTGGGGGCTTTGCCCCATGCAGACCCTCACAAGTTTTTCGTTTTTTGACTCCGCTGATGAGGACATCGGTTTCCAATGCAGACACTCTGAAATTTCCACTTTGCGTATATGCCTATACGTCGCTAAACCTACGGATAATTGCATGGGGTTCCGTGAGTGATTGTCACATTTTTTTGGGTTCCACGGCAGCAAAAAGGTTGAAAAACACTGCATTACGTGCTCACATTGAAATTAATTTGTGTAATAAAAATAATGATATAAATAATACTGAATTATCTGCATGCTAGTTGCTACAAGCAAGTCATTATCTGCTTATAGGCTTTCTACCAAGTGCTTCTTATCTACTGATATTTCTTCTTTGTTTGTCTAATTAGAAACAGATTGAGCCATAATTGGTTGTTCTGTGTTGATCTATGTTCTGTTGCAGTGTAGTCAGTTTGCAATGGTAGCACCTGCTATAGCATCTATATTCTTTTTTAATGATGTGCAGCATCTGTTGGTGCATTGTGTAGACTGATGAAGTTCAAGGTCCAGGGGTTATCGGTAACTCACAAGACATTCAGAGAAGTTTTCTTGACCCCGAGGTAACTGAAATGTAATGTTAGCTCCATTTTGGAATATTTTAGCTGTCATTAAATCGAGTTATAGTTTGTTGTGATTGCAACAAGAAGGCTGGATTATGACTGTACAAATGTGCGGAATTAAAAGACGTGCATCATAAGATGCATCATCAGATAAAATGTTCAAGGTAGTTGTTGTTGCAATGTGGAAGAAATGAGTTTTGAAATTTCTTGGTGTGCACTGCGGAGACATTGGAGGTTTTAGGATGATGCAGACTAAATTACATTTATCATTTGAGTTTATGTATCATTTCTTCTGATTGCTTTTTAGAAATCTTATAAACTTAAATTTTGCTGCTAGTGCATGAAGGTGTAGCTGTATTACATTGTAATATATCCGTGGTCTTCTATAATGTAATTGGGGCAAGTTTATTTTATCATAAATAAATTTTGTGTATGATGTGATATGATGATGAATTGATGATGATAGATAATGAAACATAATAAACTCTAGACCACGTTGAAACTTACTTATTTTATGACTGTGATCGGCATTGTTCTGCATCGATCATTGCGTTATAAACAGATGTGAGGCATGTTTCGATCATCGTGTTTGACTGGAGTGAGATTATAATCAGTTATAACACCCCAGACGCTGTGGCGAGACGTAGGCGAATGATGTATTTCATGAAGGAAGTGATACTACAAGGTGCCGTGTGGTGTTTGTCGTGCAGTTTCAGAAGGCGTTTGGGAAGCATGCTCCGAAAGGTGAAATCAAAGTGATCAATGTAAAACTGGACGAAGTAATGAGTGGTGTCGACGTGACTAAGAACCTTCCAAATGATGCGGAACCAATGATGTCACATAGCAAGAAGCGTAACAAGGACATGCCGTCGTCACAGCAGAAGCGCAAACACCAGATCTCTTTCCTTGCGTTCAAGGTTTGTCACTGTAATATGTAGCAACTTTGTGTTTATATTTTATAAAATGTACAAAACATTAGTTTATACACTTGTTAATGGCAGCATTTAAGGACTTGCACATCGAAAACAGCAAAAATTACAAAAGGCGATATTGCCCGCATCACACTGACTGTATGTCAATGTGCTGCTGAATAATATCACCTTTTGTAATTTTTGCTGTTTTCGATGTGCAAGTCCTTAAATGTT